>Ga0068856_100000139_pt1 | contig 73573 bp, 53 predicted proteins | sample KBSCornC62_FD_66595 | JGI IMG/M metagenome (GOLD analysis project Ga0068856, IMG submission 66595) | Corn rhizosphere microbial communities from Kellogg Biological Station, Michigan, USA - KBS Corn C6-2 | ecosystem: Host-associated > Plants > Roots > Rhizosphere > Soil ...
CACGGAGGCAAACACAAGTGGCCCGAAGATTTCCATCGAGGTCGTCCCCAGCACGATCTCCGCGATGAAAAGCGCCCCCGAGATCGGCGCATTGTAAGCCGAGGCGATGCCCGCCGCCGCGCCGCAAGCCACGAGCAATCGCCGGCGCGGGCTCGAGACCCGGGTGAGCCGACCGAGGCCGGAGCCGAGCATCGCGGCGAGCTGCACGAGCGGGCCTTCCCGCCCGATCGATGCTCCCGATGCGATCGAGAACATGGCCGATAGCGACTTCAGCAAGCTTTGCCGGGTGGAAATAATGCCGTCGCCAATGACCACAGCTTCCATGTAGTCGCCGGTTTGCCGCTGCCGCACGAAGCGGGCCAGTATCATGAGCACCAGCCCTGCGATCGCGCCGCCCACCACCGGGATGAGCGCCCGTTGCCACCAGGACAGTATCGCGAAGCTTTCGGTGAGCCCTGTCGTCCAATGACCGGTAAACATCCAGTGCACGGCTTGCGTCGCCTCGCGGAATGCAACGGATGCCAGGCCACCCAGGAATCCGGTGAGCCCGGCAAGAGCGAGGGTGATCTGGAGCTCGCGAGGGCGCAGCCACTCCTGGATCGGAAGCCACCAGCGCAGCCGTCGCAGCGCTGGATCGGAGGAGGAAACCGTACCGGCGGGCTCGGGCGACATGGTCAGGAGCGCGGGCCAGCCAGCGCAGAGAGGAAGACATCAACCGACTCGGCTGCCATGAGAGCGTGCCGGGTCTCGACCTCGCGCACCCGTCGGGCCAGCCATGCGACACAGGTCAGATATTCTCCAATGCCCTGGGGCGGAGCCCCTATCAGAAAGATGAGATGCACGAGCGCCTGATCGGGAACGAACGCGATCCCCCGGGGGCTGCGACCGATCGCCAGGAATAGTCCCGAGGCGCAGGCCGTACGCGCGTGGGGAAATGCCGCTCCCTCCGGAGTAACCGTCGAGAGCGAGCGCTCTCTCAACCGGACTTCGTCGAGAAATTTCCCCGGCTCGGAAATGATGCCGCTGGAGCGTACCACCGGCTCGAAAGACTGCAATGCCTCCTCGAAAGTGGCCGACTCCACATCCAGGAGGACAGCCTCCGGAGTGACTGCGATCCCGGAGTCGCTCACCGTCAGGCCCATGCCTCGCCCCTCATTCGCGCAGACGAGACCAGATGACTCTCGTGCCGCGCAATGCTTTCCGTGTTTTTGCTCATCGATCGTCCTGAATCGCCTCTACTTTCACCCGTTCCCGGCAGCGATACAAGCAAAGCGAAGGCCCTTCCTGCCAGAAACTGACAGGAAGGGCCTTGTAAGCGCAACCAGCCGCTCTCCTCAGCCAGCGCGCAAATTTCTCCCGCCTCGCAGCCTGCCGGGAGCGAGCGCTTCCGGCAGTGCCTGGAATTTCGCCGCCTCGCAGGCTCGGATGTGCTCCACCGTGCAGCGATTGATCCGATGCATTGCCTCGGTCGTATTGAATGCGACGTGCGGCGTGAAAACGACATTTGCACGGGAGAGCAGCGCCGAGTTGTGCATCACGCTCAGCAGCTGGCCGAGGCGCCCGACATCCGGCGGCTTGCGTGCGCAGCTCTCACGCACATTCCGTGCGATCTCGTTACTGATGATGCTGGCCGCCGACGCGCGCATCACGCGCTCGTCTTCCAGCACATCAAGGCCAGCCCCGGCGACGATCCCCGCGTCCAATGCCTCGATGAGCGCCTCCGTGTCGATCAATCCACCTTGCGCCGTATTGATGATGATCACCCCTCGCTTGCATTGGCTGAAGGTCTCGGCATTCAGCAGATGATGCAGTTGCGGCGTAATCGGCACGTGCAGCGCGATCACGTCGGACTCGCGGAAGATCTCCTCCATCGGGACATATCGGAAGCCCAGCTCCCTCGCCACATCCATAATGGGATCCATATCATAAGCTAGGGTGCGCATCCCAAAGGCATGGCCCAGTCGCAGCGTCTGTCTCCCGATGCGTCCCGCACCGATCACGCCCAGCGTCTTCCCCGACAGCTCGATCCCGCGAAACTGCGCATAGGAGAAATGCTTCGCACGCGTCATCGTGAGAGCCTCCCGCAGCCGTCTGGTAATCGCCAGGATGAGGGCAAAGGTGTGCTCCGCCACCGTGTGGTCGCCGTAGCTTGCCACGTTCCGCACCATTACTCCGCGATCGCGGCAGGCATCCAAATCGATGTGCTCGAGACTCGTGGAGCGCGTCGTAATAAGTCGCAGGACAGAATGACCCTCGAGGAAAACTCGATCGACGCGGCACTCCGGCGAGATCGAGATCACCTCGGCATCATCCGGCACTTCCTCGAGCGCGTCGCAATACCACACATCCTCCTCTGGCAGCGCCTCGTCGAAAAACTCCCGGTTCTCTTCCTCGAGATCCACGAACAATATTTTCATTCCTCTGACATTGCGAGGATCGCCGTTTTTCCGTCCCTTGGATAACCATTCCTTGGCGAAAGCTCGTCCAAGGTTGATCGTCGTCATATTGGAAGCCGGCCAAGCGGGCACCAAAGCCAGCCCGCCTGCCCGTCGGAAAAAACCATTGACGCCAAGTCGAAACCCGCTATGGTCCGAAGTCCGCAATGCGGGTGTAACTCAGTTGGTAGAGTGCAACCTTGCCAAGGTTGATGTCGCGAGTTCGAGTCTCGTCACCCGCTCCACTCCTTTTTTCAAGGTTGGATATCGGTCGGTGATTTTCAAACCGGCCAGTGACTCTTCGGCAATCACTGGAAAATGCGTTCGTGTGATCGCATGCCCTGCAAGCGCGTAAAACTCGTTCTTTCGCATCGAAGGAGGTTGGACGATATTCCGATCAAACCACCTTGGTATTCCCATGAAAACGGTCAAGGACGTGATTCTGGACGAGGGAGCGGCTATTCCCAGCTCCCTGCGAATCCTCACGGGGACGACCCACTCGGGCAAGCGGGCCATCTACATCTCGGGGACTTCCGCAGGGCTGCGCATGCTGGCGGACGTCCTCATCGCGCAGGCGGACGCTCCCGATAATGATTATTCCAAGCTGGAACGCGACGCCGGAGATCTCGTATTCACGACGGATGATTCCGTGGACGTTCTGGAACTCCATAACTCCGACCGGCAGCCGGAGGCGCATCCGCCGACACTGAAATGAGTCTTGCAAGCATCCCTCGGGAGGGTCCCGCAGTCCGGCACAATGTCACCGCACATCGCTTCGAGACCGATGCCGGCGCGGAACAGCTGGCCTATGTGGAATATGAAATGGCCCATGGACGCCTGGCGCTGACCCATACCTGGGTGCCCATGGAAGGTCGTGGCAAAGGCCTCGCCGGGATCGTCGTCGAGGCAGCGCTGAAGTATGCGCAAGCGAATGGTTTGAAGGTCGAGCCGGTGTGTTCGTATGTGCAAAGCTTCATCGCCCGGCATCCGGAATATGCCGATCTGACCTGAAAATCCGTTTCGGATGGGATCTGCGACTCAGGAAATCGACGGAACCCGATGGCGCGGCTTCCCTACCGATCTAAAGGAAGGCTCGCGCCGGAGGCGCCCGGGATTTTGCGGGGTTCGTTATCAGTGGTAGGGAAGCCGCGCCGTCGGGTTCCGTAGCTTCTCATTTTCATCCCGCCTTCGGGGCATGCGAACCGGGCCCGAAGAGGGTTTGTAGGCACTCGATTCGCGTGCTGACTCCCCAAGCTCGGGCGGTTTGCCGCAAATGCGCACCGCATCCCTCATTCATTCGACATCGCTGCATTTCCCTGTCCGACCCCCACATCCCAGACCCAATCGTCCGCACTCGAGGGACCGAGCAGGGCGTTGATATGCGCATTGCTCCCGCCGTCGTCGCGCGCATTCCATCCGCGACCGTAGAGGGTGAAATGTCCATCGGCGGATGGGTGGTAAATATACGCCCCGCCGCCGATCACGTCGCGCGGGATGCGATCGATCCAGCGAGGGGAAAGCGTCGACAACGAGTCTGGCAGTGCGCCGATGTCGCGCCGGTAAAGCTCGATGGCGCAGGCGAGCCGGGCGAGATCCACCCGCGCCTGCGCATAAGCTGCCACGCGGGCTGTCGCGTTGAACGACGGCAACGCGAGCACGGTAAGCGGCGTGCGAAATGCCTCGAATGAGTTCCTGCGGATGTCGCGCAGCCGGGCATTCCAATCGACCAGCGCCCATGGGCGGATGCAGCCGTTGTGGATGACGCGCTCGAGCCAGTCCTGCGAAAAGGTCGCGTAACGGGCACGGTCGAGTTCGGACCATCCTGCAGGACGCAGAGCCCACGCCGCCCGGCAGGCAACCCGGGTAACCCATTCGGAGAGGACCGATTGAAAATCGACGATCGTGAAAAGGGGCTCGGCCCGCGCGTTCAGCTCCGCCGGGGACGCCAGAAACAAAGCCCGCTCGCCGCGGATGCTCTCGGAGAGGGAATCCATCGGGTGAAACCCGCCAAGCTCCGTCTCGAGCCGCCAGAGATCCGCATCGCTCCAGCTCCCGCGGGCCAGACCGTCCCTCACGATCTCGAGACCATGCCCGAGGATGAACTGCTCTGCCACACAGCTCAACATCACCGGCGGCTGGCGCGAGCTGCGCGCGAGACGGGCGATGATCTCAAACTCACCGAGCGCCATTTCCGCCCGGCCCTGCGCCATCTCGGCCGCCGCGCTTGCGGCGAGGACTTCCGACGCCTGTCTGAGTGGGGTCAGGAAAGGCATCCGGAGGGCGAAGCCCCTGCTGTAATTCACCGGCCATACGACGTCCGGCCGGGCCGCAGCCACGCGCACCGCATCCAGCATCGGCTCCATGGGAGCAAGGCCCTCCATCACCACCCGCGCCGCGGAGGCGGAATTTCCGGAGAAGCCGGCATCGAACCGCCGCGCCAGTCCCGCGATCCGATCCGGCTCTCCATCCGAGACGACAGGAGGCGGCAGACATAGAGTGCACACCGGCGCGCGCTTCGGGCTGCCAAACGTGAATAGCGCACGGAAGATCGGAGCCGCAGCCATGTTGTCCGCATCCGGCACGGCAGCGGGTCGCAACGCATCGACCGTGAGTGGCTCGCCCGCAGCCTCGAGCATTCGCTGTGCTCGCCCCCATGCCTGACTGCCAGTCCAATTCTCGTATCCGTAAAAGCCGGCAATACCGAGCACCGGGAGCAAGCATACCCCCAGCAAAAGGAGCAGGGCACGCTTCATGGTGGATGATGGGGTGAATGGAGATGGCAAAACGCCGTCTCCGCCATCGTAGCCCACCTAATGCCGCCGGTCGAACCGGAATCCTCTCAGGATGGATTCCCGATCTTCCAGACCCAATCGAGTGCCTCAGATGATCGACCGCCCTGCTCGCTGCCGCCGTCGTCCCTTTGGTTCCAGCCGACGCCGTAGAGAATATACGCATCGCCCTGCCCCGGTTTGTAGTGCAGCGGCTGACCGGACATCGGATCGACCGGAATGGCCGCAAGAAACTCCGGGTAGAGTGCGTCCAGATTCGGCGGCAGCGCGCCATGCGCGAGTCGGTAGCGCTCGATAGCGCAGGCCGCGCGGACTTCGTCGAGGAGCGTTTGAGTGTAAAGCGACCTTTCGACAATCGAAACGACTAAACTGCATACTTTCGTGGCACACGGCGTTCGCACGGTCGATAGCAACTGCGTGAGGAGACTGCCCGAAGTCGGATTCATGCTCGAGGGGCGAAACGCTCCCGGAGCCTTTACGACGTCGATCAGCTTTTCGAACTCTTGCGACGACGCTGCCTGATCCTCCCGTGCCCATCCAGAAGGACGAAGGTTCCAAATCGTCGCGAAAACGCGGAGGGGAATTGAACGTTCCATATCCTCGATACCATCCGAATTCGCGCCAATTGCCGCATTCGCCGCCTTCTGTACGGCACACATCAAATTCACGCCCGTCTCGATGGGTATTCTATTGGCTGCCGCGATGTTGTCGTTCACATAGGCCCGCTCATTACGAAGCGTTTCTATGAGATCGGCGCGAAGCGAGAGTTTCGCAAGACCAGCCTGAATGGTGGATAGTTCAGCGTCCGACCACGCCTGATGCTCGACCCCTAGGCGAACCAGATTCAATGCTATATCGAGCACCGAAATCTGAATCAGGTGTGTAATCGAGAGCGGCGGGTGAGAAACACGCGTCGATAAGTTGACGATCAGCTCAATGTCCCGAAATGCGGACTCCTGATCTCCTATTATGAGATAGGCTTTTGATTCCGTGGCCAGTACCTTCGAGAGTTCAAGAAGGACCCGCGCGTATTTCTCAGGGGAATCATAGTAGTCGATCTTCCATTCAGTCTCCGGTCGTTGTGAAGCCATCCGGACCTCGTCCAGCAGAGGCTTCCATTTTGCGGTCTGAGCGAGAACCACCCGTGCGGCATCGGCCTCCGAGCCACTGAATTTCGGATCGATATGCCGCGCGTACATGGCCATTTCGGGCCCCCTATAAAACGCGGCATGGAATTCATGGATCTGCGAGATCCTCCATTTCGTCCGATCCGGCTCGGTTGCGATATCCGCGAAGATTGGAGCAGCGGCAAAATTCGTATCCGCCGGGATCGATCTTGGCACGATGTCGGCAATCGTTGCGGGCTCGCCCTTGGCACGAAGCTCAGCCTCAACAGCCTGCCAATGACGCGCACCGACCCAGTCCGTCCATGCGTAGAAAATGGCAACGGCTATGGCGATCAAAGTCAGCAGAGCCAAAACGATGGCAAGGCCGGTGAGCAGGATGCGCTTCATCAATGGGCTGATGTCGGCCGCGACTGTAGGCTGACTTCGATCCTCCGGTCGAACCGGAATCCTCTCAGGATGGATTCCCGATCTTCCATACCCAATCGATGGCCTCGGATGATCGCCCGCCTTGCTCGCTGCCGCCGTCGTCCTTTTGGTTCCAGCCGACGCCGTAGAGAATATACGAGTCGCCCTGCCCCGGTTTGTAGTGCAGCGGCTGGCCGGACATCGGATCGAGCGGAACAGCCGTGAGAAACTCCGGACAGAGAGCGTTCAAATCCGGCGGCAGCATACCATGCGCGAGCCGGTAGCGCTCGATGGCGCAGGCTGTGCAGGCCTCGTTCACCAAACTCTGGTGCCAAAAAGTGTTCTTTATCGCGCCTTCTTCAGAAGGGAGTGCGATGGCCGTGAAAGGCGTGCGCCACAAATGCAGGATTATGGCGACTATGCCGTGGGGCTGACTGGATTCCATCCGCAGCGTGAGAGGCGCTGATGTAACGTCGTCAATGATCGATTGAAGCCCTTCCGAATATGCACACCGATCCTCGTTACTCCAGCCTGCCGGACGCAGCGCCCAAAAAATGCGAGCGAGCGCCTTGTCTCGAGGGGCGGATTCCTCGGAAAGAGAAAAGAATGCCTCTACTCCCACCCGGGTACTATCAAGGAAAGCATCATTGAAGAAGGTCCGCTCAAGGCGAAGTGAATTAATCAACTCGGGTTGGAGCGAAATATGGGCAAGAGTGCGTTGAATCGCCTTCAGTTGAAGCTCAGTCCAAGCGTGGCGGTCGATTCCATATTTCAGGACGTCAATACCCATCCCAATAAGTGACATCCTGACGAAATGGCCAATTAGCAACGGAGGGCCGACAGTTCGCTCTGATAGACCCAGAATGAAGTCGAAGTCCGCAAGGGCGGCCGCCGAGTCTCCGATTTCAATGTAGGCTTTGGCTTCCGTAGAAAATGCCTGCGAAAGATTCAAAAGAATGGTGAGATAATCAACACGCATGTGATACGGCGTGGAGTAATCCAGTTTCCAGTCCGTTCCTGGGCGTTGCGCGGCCTCTCGTACTTCATCCAGAAGCGGTTTCCACCTATCCATCTGTGTCAAAATCACACGCGCGGCCTCGGCATCTGAGCCGCTGAATTTCGGATCGACGCTACGGGCGGCACTGGCGAGCTGGGTGGATCCTTTGCGGTAGCCACCCTTGAACCCTTTGATTTGTGAAATCCGCCATTTGGTCCCATCGGAGTCTTTCTGTACCTCGGCGAAGATCGGCGCGGCGGCAAAGTTCATCTCGTCCGGGATGGGCTTCGGAATGAACTCGGCGACGGAGAGCGGCTCGCCCTTGGCTCGGAGGTCGGCCTCAACGGCCTTCCAATGGCGGGCGCCGGCCCAATCGGTCCAGGCGTAAAAGATCGCGATAGCCGTCGCCGTAGCGACGACAACGAGGAGAAGGATGCGGAGGAATGTTTTCATGAGCGGGAATGGGCGGGGAGGTGGAATTCCATTTCGATGTGAATGCGAGTGGGCTCTGCGGCGGCAGATGGCTCGGGCCGGGTGAGTTCGGCGAAGTGGCGTATCTGTTCCCAGTGCGCGGCAACCTCGGCTGCGCTCACCGGCGGCCCGGGCGGAGTCGGGATTGAGGGAGTGGTGAGGCGCAGGGCGAATATGACGAGCCATGCGGCGGCGATGGTCGTCCACGCCACGCGCTCGATGCGGAATCCGCGACTCGGGGCCTGGCGCTGGCGGGCGCGGTGCGCCTCATCGAGGATATCCGCCTTCCAGGCCGGCGGGAGCTGCCTGGGCCGGAGTGAGGCAAGGAGGCGTTCAGGATCAAGCGTGTTCATTTTCGAGCGATGGGCGAACGAGGCCCCGAAGTTTGGAGAGGGCGTAGCGATAGCGGCTGGCCGCCGTGTGAGTGGGTATGTCGAGGGCGGCGCCGATCTCGCGGAAGTTCAGTCCCTCCCAGATTTTCAAATGCACGACCGCCCGCTGCTCGGCTGGGAGTTTCGCAAGCGCCGCAGAAATAGCTGCCGCCTGCTCGGAATCGAAAAGTGGGTCGGCAGGCTCGCAGAGCGGCTCCAGGGCCGCCTGCTCGGCTGTGCGTGCCCGGCCTGCCTCGCGGCGTACGTGATCGATCCAGACATTATGCGCAAGGCGCAGGAGATAGGCGCGCGGCTTGAGCAGTGGCGGAAGCATCCTTCCGGCCAGCCGCAGGAAGACATCCTGCAGCAGATCCCGAGTCACCTCCTCGCTGCGGCTGAGATGCAGCAGGAAAGCGAAGACGCTCTGCGCGTGCGCGTCGTACAGAAATTCGAGCTGGCGGGAGGTCACAACATTACAGACGGAACACCCGCGGCATTTTGTCTAATCAATTTGCCCGACGGAACTCATAAGGCCTTCCACCGAGCAGCGGGTCGGGGATTCCAATGAAAGATATTCATTCTCCTCCCGCAGGCTCCGTGTGAGGACCGCCGAGTGCAATTTTACCCCGCCCTCGGTTGGGCAAAAAACCTATCCCCGACAGCCAGCTCCCCCTCTGTATGTCAAATATGCAACAGGAAACTGCGCATAGAGGGACAATTTCTGTCTCAAAATGTTCAAAGAAATTTCGGAAAAGACGTTGACGTCCTAACCTGTTGATCATTACACGCCTTGGCATGCTCCGTGCTAGTTGGGACGGAACATCGTGCCTTAACCAGCATGACTCACCGCGGGAGCGCCAGCGCAAACGCGGCCAGCCAACTCAAACAAAGAACCAAACAACCCTATGAAACTAGCTACCAAGTTTGCTGCGATCCTCGGCTCGGCGACTCTGCTCTCCAGCAGCGCGCTCTTCGCCGGCGACGGCAAATCCTTCAAGGAAGTACAGACGACGGCTCCCGCAGCCACTCCGTTCTGGACCGCATCCCTCAGCGCCGAGTGGGACAGCCTCTATATGTTCCGCGGTGTCAACCAGCTTCCGAATACCGCCAATGGTTACGGCTCGAGCATTTTCGACGACACGCTGAGCGTCACCTTCAATCTCACCCCGAACGACTTCCTCACCATCGGTGACTGGATCGCCTTCGGTCTCACCAACTCGAACTACAAAGAGAACGACGTTCTCGCGACCTACACCCACACGTTCGGCAATCTGTCCGTGCACCTCGGCTACACGCTGTACGCTCTGCTGAGCGTCAACGATACCGGCGTGTACTCGAATGAGCTGAACACCGGTGTGGCTTACAAGTTCACCTTCGGCTCGATCACCGTCACGCCCGCGATCAACTACTTCTTCAACGTTGGTCCGAACATCGGCAACGGTGGATATGTCGAGCAGGCAGCCAGCTATCTCGAAGCCCGCGTGGACAGCTCGATCCCGGTCTGGGGTCCGATCTCGGCCGCTCCGTACGTCTCGTTCGGCACGAGCTTCCGCTACAACTACACGGCGAACACGAACCCGCCGTCGCCGCTCACCGGAACGAACAACATCCAGACGGGTGTCTCGCTCCCGATCGCGGTCAACAAGACCATCACGATCTCGCCCTACGTGGCTTACAGCTACCAGTGGTACGGTCTGATCAACACCACGCCCAGCACCTGGTGGGGTGGCGGTTCGGTGACCTTCACGTTCTAATCCGAACGACCTGAACCTTTCGAAAAGCCCTTCCGCCTCACGGTGGAAGGGCTTTTCCTTTTTTTATCGACGGCTGCTTCGTCAGGCTCAGTCGATTCGTTCCTGGCTATAAGCATGGAACGTCCATCGCAGTGCGGTCTCGTGCGCCGGTCCAGTATTGCCGGACTGCGCGAAGCAGCTGCAGACGCGGCGCCGCGAGGTCCTATTCCCTCCTTCGGTGCATCCGCGGCGCCTGTAGCCAAGAGACCGCGTTTTCCGTAGCGATCCGTTCCGCTCCCGCGCGAATCAGCGCTTGGATTGAATAAAGTTCGCATGACAGCCGTCCCAGACTGCGGATATTCACCGCAAAAGCATGGATACACTCACGCTGCTGGGAACGGCGCTCGGACTCGGGACTCTGGCCGGCATCAATCTCTACCTCACCGTCTTCGTCTCGGGACTCGCGATCCGGGAAGGGTGGATCACCCTGCATCCCCAATACGAGCAACTCTCGGTGCTGGCGGATCCCACGATCCTCTGGATCTCCGGCATTCTGTTCGCCCTCGAGTTCTTCGCCGACAAGGTTCCCTGGGTGGATACGCTCTGGGACTCGGTGCATACGTTCATCCGGCCGGTCGGCGGCGCGATGCTCGCGATCACCGTGCTGGGAACCTCTCACCCCGTGTTTGGCGTGATCGTCGGTCTACTGGGCGGCGGAATGGCTCTGGCCGCGCACACCGGCAAGGCAGGCGCTCGTCTGCTCGTCAATGCCTCGCCGGAACCATTCTCCAATATCGGCCTGAGCCTGGGCGAAGACGCTCTCGTCGTCGGAGGACTCGCGCTCGTTTATAAATACCCTCTGGTCGCCCTGGTAGCGTCCATCCTGGCCACGGCACTCGCGATTTGGCTCGTGCCGAAAGTCTTCCGCATGGCGAAGGCCACCCTCTGGTTCGCGTGGAGGAGGGTTCGTCACCTTGCTGCGCCGGAACCAGCGCCGCTCGACGTGCCCGAGCTGCCTCCGGATCTGGAGATCGCCATTGGACAAATGCGCGGCACCGAAGCCGCCGTGGATTGGGCGGCTCCCTGCGTGACCGCGCGTGGCGCGCACCTCGGCGGAAATATTTTCGGCTGGCTCTTCCACCTGGATGGCTCGGAGGGCGGTCTCGATTTCGTGCGCAAAGCGGGAGGCCGGCCCAAGGTGCAGGAAATCCCCATTCGCGGCTGGAAGGCGCGCCACCTGCGCGGGTGGGCGTGCGATCGGGTCGTGCTCTATGACGTCGCGAGCGGCAGAAAGCAGACGTTTCAATTCGACCGCTCCCGACGGGATCATGCCGCCAGATTGGCGGAGCTGGTCGAAGCCGCCGGGAAGGCTCCGACGGCGGCAGCGTGAGGGGAGAAGTGGGCGCGATCGGGACATGCGAACTGATCCAAAAATTCATTCCTGACCGTCGCCCTCGGAATCTGCGTCGCAGGAAGAATCTATGAAACCCGACGGCCCTCAATAGGCGGGCGGGCTGCGGCTTCCTGCAGTAGAACGATCTCGAAGCCGGGCATCCTCCGGCGCGAGCTATTCCTTGGATGGGAGGGCGAGGCTCCGTCCGAGCCGTGGATGGAAAAGTCGGCGCTCGCGGCGCGAGTCGCCCTACCGAGCGGGACGACGCGCTGCCGCGCGAGCTTCTCGTCTCACACCGCGCAAAGGCCACCCGTGGCCATGGCAAATTCGTCCCGCTCCCGGCCGATCGTGGAGCCGGGCCTACGCCCCGATTTGCGAGGCCAGGCAGTCAGCTATGCGATCGGCCTGCGCATTGATGAGGGCCTCGTCACGGCCCTCGATCAGTAGGCGGATCTTCGGCTCGGTGCCCGAGTAGCGGAGAAGGACGCGGCCCTTGCCGGCGAGCTCGCTCTCCGTGGCGGCGAGGAGGCCGGGGACGTCCCGCAGCGTGTCGATGGGAGGCTTCTCGCGCACCTTGAGATTCCGCTGGGCCTGCGGGTATTTCCGCAGGCCCTTCTTGAGCTCGCTGAGTGGCTTGCCCGTCTCGACCATGATCTCGAGAATCTGAAGGGCGCTCACGATGCCGTCGCCTGTCGTCGAGTACTCCCCGAAGATCATGTGTCCGCTCTGCTCGCCGCCGATCGAATACCCGCCGCGCATCATCTCCTCGATCACGTAGCGGTCACCCACCTTCGTGCGGATCACCCGGCCGCCATGGGACTCGATTGCCTCGTCGAGGCCGAAATTGCTCATCACCGTGGCGACGAGCGTATTTTCATGGAGGGTGCCGCGCTTGAGCTGCTCGATCGCCGCGATCGCGAGGATTTCGTCCCCGTCGACGAGTTCGCCGTTCTCATCGCACAACAAGGCGCGATCCGCATCGCCGTCATGCGTGATGCCGATCTGCGCACCCGATTCCCGCACCAGCCGCTGGATCTCGGCCGGATGGGTGCTGCCGCAGTCGGCATTGATATTGGTGCCATTCGGCTCGCAATGGGCGGTCACGAGGTCCGCGCCAAGCTCACGCAGGATGCATGGCGTGGATTTGTAGGCGGCACCATTTGCGCAATCCACAGCGATGCGCAGCGACTCGAGCGTCTTCCCTTTGGGAAAGCTGCGCTTGGCGCTCTCGACGTAACGGCCAAGGGCATCGTCGATGCGCGCCGCACGGCCGATTTTGCCCGCGGTGGGGCGGATATTCTCGATTTCGCCGCTGAAAACGATGCGCTCGATCCGCGACTCGATGGCGTCGTCCAATTTGTAACCGTCGTGACGGAAGAACTTGATGCCGTTGTCCTCGTATGGGTTGTGGGATGCGCTCAGCACGATGCCGGCATCCGCCCGGAGGGAGCGGGTAATATAGGCGACTCCCGGCGTGGGCAGCGGCCCGATGAGCAGGACGTCCACTCCCAGGGAGGTGATGCCCGCGACCATGGCATTCTCGAGCATGTATCCAGAGAGGCGGGTATCCTTTCCAAGCACGATCTTCGGCCGAGTGCCGTCCCGGCGACCGTAGGGGCCGCCATCGGCGCTGAAGATGTGGGCGGCGGCGCGGCCGAGCTTGAGGGCATTCTCGGCGGTTACGGGTTCGATATTGGCGACGCCACGGACGCCGTCCGTGCCGAAAAGCTTGCGAGAATCAGTCATTTTCTAGATTGGATCGCAGCCGCCGGGTCGGGCCAGGGCTTGGGAGCCGGCGCGTGCGTAAGGTTTTGCTTGATCATGTACCAGAGGATCGCCGCGAGGAGCAGGCAGACGAGCTTAGGCTTCCAGCGATGAGTCAGAATCTGCATGGTTGTCATACTTGTCCAGCAGCAGGAGATGGCTTAGGCGATTGCGGAAATTCTCGACGTTCAGGTTTCGCTCCATGATGCCGTTGTGGCAGATGGAGACCTGTCCGGTCTCCTCGCTCACGACGATGGCCAGGGCGTCGGACTCCTCAGTGAGGCCGAGGCCGGCCCGATGGCGCAGGCCCAGATTACGATCGAGATCTTCGCGCTGGGTGAGAGGGAAAATACATCCGGCAGCCACAATGCGGTCGTTGGCGACGATCAGACCGCCATCGTGGAGCACAGTCTTGGGCTGGAAGATCGTGAGCACGAGCTCCTTCGAGTACTCGCAATCGACCACGACGCCCGTCTCCGTGATTGCCCGCAAATTGATTTCACGTTCGATCGCAATGAGGGCGCCGAAGCCCTTCCCCGCCAATTCGAAGACCGTGTCGGTAATTTCCTCGATCGTCTCTCGGTTCTCGAACGCCGCGCCAAAGAACCGATGACTGCCCAGCTCCGTAAGCGCGCGCCGGAGCTCGGGCTGGAAGATCACGACCAGGGCGATGGCGAGGAAGACAGAGAAACTTCGCAAGAGCCAGCCGATCACGACGAGATTCAGGATCTGCGAGATGAGGGTGAGGGTAAGGACGATGAGGGCCAGCCCGATAAGGATGCGCGCCCCGCGCGTGCCCTCGAGATAGGTGTAGATGTAATAGAGGGCCACCGAGAGGATGAGTATCTCGATGGGAGCGGTCCAATATTCGCGAAGGATGTGCCAGACGTCCATTGTCACACTCCGTAAAGGATGGCCTCCGTCATTCGCATGGCCTCGCGATGTGGTCGCGGCTCGTGCACGCGGAAGATTCTCGCGCCCCGCTCCCGGCAAAAACTGGTGAGGGCCACTGCCGGCCAGAATCGGTCGGATGGATCCTTCGAGCCCACCAGCGAGCCGAGGAAGGATTTGCGCGACACTCCGATAAGCACCGGCCTGTCCTCGAGGGCAAAGCGGTCGCAGTGCCGCAGGAGCAGGCGATTGTGCTCGGGCGTCTTGCCGAAGCCGATTCCTGGGTCGAGAGCCATCCGCATGGGGTCGATGCCGGAGGCTACCGCCGCCTCAAATCTCTGTCGAAGGAAATCCCGAACTTCCGTGACGACATCGTCGTAGCGAGGGTCGATCTGCATCGTGAGCGGCGTGCCGCGCATGTGCATGATCACGATGCCCGCGCCACTGTCGCGGGCGACCTGCATCATTCGCGGATCTGCCAGGGCGGTGACATCGTTGATGATGTCCGCACCGGCATCCATCGCCGCCGCCGCAACGGCCGGCTTGCAGGTGTCGATGGAAATGAGGGCATCCGACCGCTCGCGAATGCGCTCGATCACAGGGATCACGCGCGCGAGCTCCTCCGCCTCGGGGACCGGAGCGGCACCCGGCCGGGTAGACTCGCCCCCGACGTCGATGATGTCCGCTCCCTCCGCCGCCATGGCCAGCGCGTGCTGGCAGGCTCCATCGACATCAAGAAACATACCGCCGTCGGAAAACGAATCCGGCGTGACATTCAGCACGCCCATGATTGCGCCATGGCGGTCGAGGTCGAGAGTGCGGCGGCGGGTCTGCCAGCAGGGCATTATTTTCGGCGCTTCCGGGGAAGCTTGGGCACGCGAATTGCAGCGGAGCGGCCGTGAGCGTCGAGTCCCTCGATTTCGCTGAATGTCTGGAGATACGGCAGCGACTTGCGGAGCGAATCCTCGTCGAAGCGCACGATGCTGGTGCGGCGCTGAAACTGATCGACGGTGAGGCCAGGGAAGGCCTTGCCCGCGCCGCCGGTGGGCAGCTCGTGACTCGGTCCGGCGAGGAAATCCCCGCCAACGACCGGCGAGATGCCGCCGAGAAAGATGGCTCCGGATGTAATGAGCTCACGCGCAACTTCGCCCGGCTCACGCGTAGCCACCGAGACGTGCTCCGCAGCAAAGGCATTCGCCAGGGCGATTGCCTCGTCGAGATCGCGTACCTGCACGAGCAGCGCATTCTTGAGCGCTTCTTTCAAGTGCTCGGCCCGGGCGGACTGCGCCGCCTGCCGCTCGACTGAGATGACTACGGCATCGAGCACCTCCGCGGATGGAGTGAGGAGTACCGAGATGCTGCCATGGCCGTGCTCGGACTGCGCGAGCAGGTCCGCGGCGATCCACTCGGGATTCGCCATTTCGTCGGCAATCACCAGCACTTCGCTGGGTCCCGGGAGCAAATCCATCGCACAGAGGCCCACAGCCTGGCGCTTCGCCTCGACGACGTATGCGTTGCCGGGACCAAAAAGCTTCACCACGGGCGAAATCGTCTTTGTTCCCAGCGCGAGCGCCGCGATCGCCTGGGCGCCGCCCACGCGATAAATCTCGGTCGCACCACAGAGTCGCAATGCGGCAAGCAGCGCAGGGTGCACCCGCCCATCCTTTCCGGCGGGAGTCACCGCCACCACCTCGGGCACGCCAGCAGCCTGCGCCAGAGTGCAGGTCATGATGGCCGTCGAGATGAGGGGCGCAGTGCCGCCCGGCACGTAGATGCCGACGCGACGGAAGGGATCGAAACGCTCGCCGACAATCACGCCCTGCTTGTTCCGGGCGAACCAGCTCTCACGGAGGCTGGCCTTCGAGAAGGCGAGCACGTTCGCGCGCGAGGCGGCGATGGCCTTGCGAACCTTCGGCTCGAGACCCGCTACGGCCGCATCGACTTCAGCCTCGGAGACCCGCAGCTTGGCAGGCGTCAGCTTCGGACCGCCGAATTTCTCCGTGTAATGGATGAGGGCGCGATCGCCATCCTTTGCAACGTCGGCGAAAATCCCCGCCACCGTCTGCTGCACGGCGGGATCCGGAATCGCCCTCCGGTCAAGGGCTCGCAGATGTTTCTCGTATCCTTTTTGCGTGCAACGAACGATGCGCATGGCGGTAGTGAGTTAAGCGGAAAGTCCAGTGGGATTAAAGGAGGTGTTTTGCAGCGCCTTGGCCCCGCTCAGAGACTGTCTGAAAACTCTGGAAGGCCGCGTGGAAAATAAAAGGGAAGGAAATGAAAAGTGTCTAGAGCACGTCCACCCTTGCGGGCGAAAACAGAGAGGACCGTCTGGCGGCGTTGCGCCTCGCTTACAGCCCGCGAGGGGATGCGCGCTCGGCGCGCGAGACAGGGGAGGGGCCCTGTCTTCCCTCCATCACCCGGCCCTCCGCGCTTTCGCGCGGCCTACCGCACTTTTCAGACAGCCTCTCAGATTGCCAGTCGGTGCAGCGGCTTTTTGCGATGGGTAAAAATAGAAAAAGCACGGGGGTGACCCCGTGCTTTTTTCTGAAAGATGCGGTTTCGCGAAGCGCGCCTTAGGCGGCGAGCGTCTCGACGTTCACGCGACGACCATCACGGTCGAATTTCACGGTGCCGTCAATGAGAGCGAAGATCGTGTAGTCACGGCCGAGGCCGACGTTGCGACCCGGGATGAACTTCGTGCCGCGCTGGCGGAGGATGATGTTGCCCGCGACCACGGACTGGCCGCCGAACTTCTTCACGCCGAGGCGCTTGCTGATGCTGTCGCGTCCGTTCTTGACGCTTCCCTGTCCTTTTTTATGTGCCATGGCAGGTTACTTAGTGGAGATGGATTTGATTTTGAGCCGGGTGAGCTGGCGACGATGACCGACGGTGCGGTGGTAGCCCTTGCGGCGCTTGTATTTGAAGGCGATCACCTTCTCGTCTTTGTGCTGATCCACGACTTCGGCGGTCACTGCCGCGCCCGAGAGAAGGGGCGATCCGACCTGGACCTTGTCGCCATCCGCGAAAAGCAACACCTCGAGCGAGGTGTCGGTGCCGGTCTCGGCTTCGAGCTTCTCCACGTCGATCAAGTCGCCTTCTGCGACGCGGTACTGCTTGCCGCCGGTTTGAACAATTGCGTATGCCATAAAAATGCCTTGGTGAGAATCGGAGAAAATGACAGCGACACGAAATGAACTCAAGTGAAATTTCCTGCTTGCATGCGGAAATTTTCGTGGCACACTGCCCTTCCTTTCGCCGCAAGGTCCTTATCGGACTGTGTGGTACACCTGGCTCGGGTGGTGAAATTGGCAGACACATACGTTTGAGGGGCGTATGCCGTAAGGCGTGCGGGTTCAAGTCCCGCCCCGAGCACTTTTTCCTTTTGGGGCCGCAAGCAGCGGCCCACACGGCTCTTCAGTGAAGAGCGATGGATCCCCAAGCTCGATGGAGAGACCGCCCTTGTCGTTAACAGCATCATATGTTTGGCCGAAGCGCCGACGCGGGTATGCCCGGTAATTGCGGCGTTTCTTCCTCGATGAGTTTCTGACGCGCGGAAAGGATCGCCCTCCGACTCAGGAAGCCGACCAGCCGTGAGGAATCTTCCGCCGATACGACGGGCAGACGACCGACATCGCATGCCAGCATTTTTTGAATCGCCGCATGCAGGCTCGCAGCCGGCGTGATGGTGATGGGCGGCGAGGTCATGATATCCCCCACTGTGGCTCCAGGCGCCGCCCGCTCGAGCGAGCGCACGAGATCGCCTCGGGTCACGAGGCCGACAAGGCCGCCGGAATCGTCCAGCACAGGAAACGCATGCGGACGGCGCTCTTCGCGATCCAACATGGCAAATGTCCGCGCGAATTCCTCGATAGTCATTCCGACATGCACGGTGTCCACCTGGGTTTCCATCACCTTGGCAACGGGCGTGTGCTCAAAGACGTCGGCCGCAAGGTGAGTCGGCACATGGATGCCGCGCCGCGTGATCTTTTCGGTCATGATGGAGGTTCGCCCCATGGCCCGCACGACAAGCAGGGTGACAGCTCCGCATCCCAGTAATGGAAATAGGGCGGCAGCTTGCCCCGTGGTCTCACATGCAAAAACGATGGATGCGAGCATCGCCTGCGATGCCCCGCCGAATACGCAAGCCATACCAACGAGCGCTGCGAGATGCAGGTCCAGACTCGGCACCAGAGGGTGCAGCGCCGCGCCTGCGGCAAGCCCCAGTCCACTACCGATGGTCATGAGGGGAGCCAGCGTGCCGCCGGACGTCCCACTCCCCAGCGCAATGGACCAGGAAAGGAATTTAAGGGCGCATAGAGAGAGCACCGCCACGATGGACATGGTACAGGCCAGATTGGCTGTGATGTTGCCGTAGCCGACTCCGAGTGTGCGGGGGTCGATCCACCCCGCCAGCCCGACGGCGATGCCGCCCAATGCCGGCCACCATAGCCAATGGATGGGGAGCCGTTCAAAGGCATCCTCGACGAAATAAATGGCGCGGCTGATCCAGACAGCGGCCACTCCCAAGATGGCCGCGATAGCCAGCAGAGCAAGGAACGCCGAAATGGATGGCGCAGCGATGGATTGCCCAAAACCAAAGACCGGCACCGTGCCGATCCAAGCGGAGCGGATTACCATGGCTACACTTACGGCAAGCGAAACTGGCACGACCGATCTCGCGTTGAACTCGAAGAGCAGAAGCTCGATGGCGAGCAGAAGCGCCGACAGCGGACTGCCGAAGGTAGCCGTCATGCCAGCGGCAGCTCCCGCCGCAAGCAGCGTCTTGCGATCTGCGGCTGATGTCGGAAGGAGCTGACCGAGCAGCGAGCCGCCAGCTCCTCCGGTGGCGATAATGGGTCCCTCGGCACCAAATGGGCCACCAGTACCAATCGATATCGCTGCGGAAAGCGGCTTGAGCCAGACGACTCGCGCAGGGATCCGGCTCGAATTCTCCAGGACTTGCTCCATGGCTTCTGGAATTCCGTGCCCTCGAATTGCCGGCGTCCCGAAGCGCGCCATGAGGCCAACAATCAAACCACCCCCTATGGGCACGAGGATGACCCACGGCCCGAGGTGGCTTCCTACCGGAGTCGGAATGATCGGATGGAGCTGCCCATGAAACGTAAGCGAGGTGATCCAGCCGATGAGCCATAGCAGGAATTGCGAGATGGGCGTCATGACCGCTCCAATGGCGATAGCCAAAAGCGAAAGACCCAGAATCCGACGGGATGGCGATCGATCCAGCATCATCGGGCAATCAGTTCGATCCGATCGAGGAGACCCTTCAGCAGCGGTCCAAAGGTCTGGAGCTCGGCTTGATGAATCGAGGCAAGCGCATTGAGCTTCTTGCGACCTTTTGACGTAAGGGAGACGAAGACACTGCGCCGATCCTCGTCGGATGGAATGCGCTCGACGAAGTCGGCAGCCTGCAGCCGGTCGGCCAGCCCAACAGCGCTGTGCGCCGCAATTTGCAGCCGCTCCGCAAGCTCTCCAACAGTGACACGGTCCCGTCCCGGATACCCCTCGATCGCCAGCAGAGCCTGGTATTGCTGGGGTGTGAGCCCGTGTTCGATGGCTGCCGCCTCGCTGAAGTGGAGAAACCTCCTCAGCTCGTACCGAAAGGCCGCCAGATGCTCGTAATCCTGCTTGGTCATCGCGGCTCAATATATCGTAATCCGATATATCTAAAGAAAAATGCCCTGTTCGCGGTGAAGATCGTGCCTTCCTCGGATCCGAAATAGCGCCAGCAAGAAAGGCCGGCCGTCGAAGATCAGCAGGAGGAGCGCCCTGTCCAGAGAGCACTTCCCGGCCGCCATGAGCCTCTTTTTATGACTTCGGACAAGAAATGCGCCGCAAACAAGGAATTCAAGATAAGTTTATCTTTATATATCCGGAGTTCGGCTGTAGAAGCGGGTTCATCATGAGTCATCACCCCATCATTTTTTCACCAGAAGGCACTGCGGTTGCCGATCGCACCGTCGGCGAGCTGGTCGCGGAGCGCCCCAATCGCTCGAAGATATTCCAAGGTCTGAAGATCGACTTCTGCTGCCAGGGCGGGAAAACGCTGCGTGAAGCCTGTGCGGCAAAGGAGATCGCGGTGGAGACGGTCATTGAGCAGCTCGAAGCGGAGCAACAAACACAGCCGTCGGACAACTTCGATCCCGCATCGCTCACGCCTACGGAACTCATCGGCCACATTGTAGCCACCCATCATGATTATCTTCGCGGGGAGCTGCCGCGACTGCATGCGATGGCCCAGCGCGTGGCGCAAGTACATGGCGGGCATACGTCATCGCTCGTCGAGGTGTTCGAAGTTTTCACCGGCCTTTTCCATGAGATGGACAGCCACATGCGCAAGGAGGAGGAGATTCTTTTTCCGATGATTGCTGCCTTGGAGAAAGGCGAGCCGGCGCCGATCCCGCTCGATGCACCGATTGGAAGGATGATCGAAGAACACCAGGATGCAGGCGATGCCCTGGCGCGCCTGCGGGTTCTCACTGGCGATTACCAGCCGCCTGCCGATGCTTGTAATACGTATAGGGCGCTCTTTTCCGGGCTCGAAGGACTCGAAGGAGACATGCACCGCCATGTCCACCTCGAGAACCACATCCTCTTTCCCAAGGCAGTAGCACTCGAAGCTGCCCAAGCCTGATCTCCCATCTCACATCAACTCCCAACGCAATACCCAACCCATACTCAATATGTTCTGCTTCCAGTGTCAGGAATCCTTCAAAAACAGCGGCTGCCAGGATCGTGGTGTCTGCGGCAAAACCGAACTCACGGCCAATCTCCAGGACCTGCTCGTCTTTGCGCTCAAGGGACTCGCTTTCCATACAGTCGTCGCCCGCAAATCTGGCGTGGAATGCCCGGACGACGTCGACTTCGTCGTGGAAGGGCTCTTTTCCACGATCACGAACGCGAATTGGGACGATCGGGACTTTGAAAACCGGATCGCCGAGGCTTTGGACCGTCGCGACGTGGTGCGCGCCCGACTCGCCGCCGCCGGTCGGTCGAATCAGGAGGACCTGCCCGAGTGTGCGACGTGGCGCGCCGGGCGAAGTGAATTCGCCTCGAAAGCAAAAACTGTCGGCATCCTGAGTTGCGACGACGAGGATCTGCGCTCCGTGAAGGAGTTGCTGGTCACCGGGCTTAAAGGCATCGCAGCCTATGCGAAGCATGCCGCCGTGCTCGGCCGGCGCGACGCTTCGGTGGACGAGTTCCTTTTGGAAGCACTGGCGGCGACCACCACCGAGACAACGGTCGATGGCATGCTGCAATGGGTGCTCCGCGCGGGCGAAGTCTCGGTGAAGGGCATGGCGCTCCTCGATGAGGCAAATACCTCGACCTATGGACACCCGAGTGCTGGCCAGGTGAATATCGGGGTCGGTCAACGGCCGGGCATCCTCGTGAGCGGGCACGATCTACGGGACCTCGCGGAGTTGCTAGAGCAGAGCGTCGATGCAGGCGTGGATATCTATACGCACGGCGAGATGCTGCCCGCCCATTACTATCCCGAGCTTCGGAAGTATCCGCATCTCGTGGCCAACTATGGAAATGCCTGGTGGCAGCAGAACCAGGAGTTCGAGTCCTTCCAGGGACCGATCCTGCTGACCACCAATTGCCTCGTCCCTCTCAAGCAGGGAAATACTTATCTCAGTCGCCTGTACACGACCGGCGCCGTGCGGATGGCCGGTGCGACGCACATCCCTATCGCGACCGAGGGCGGAGTGAAGGACTTCTCCGCGCTCATCGAGCATGCGAAGGCCTGCCCGCCGCCCCAATCGATCGAGAGCGGTTCCATTGTTGGCGGATTCGCTCATAACGAGCTTCTCTCCAGGGCCGGCACCATTCTCGATGCCGTCAACTCCGGGGCGATCCGCCGCTTCGTCGTCATGGCCGGCTGCGACGGACGTCACCCCAGCCGGGAGTACTATACCGAGTTGGCGGAGAAGCTGCCGAAGGACACCATCATCCTCACGGCGGGTTGCGCCAAGTTCCGCTATAACAAACTCGACCTCGGCGATATCGGTGGAATTCCCCGTGTGCTGGACGCTGGCCAGTGCAACGATTCGTATTCCCTCGCGGTGGTCGCGCTGAAGCTCAAGGAGGTGCTCGGACTCGACGACATCAACGACCTGCCGATCTCGTACGACATCGCATGGTACGAGCAGAAGGCCGTGGCCGTGCTGCTCGCACTTCTGCATCTCGGGGTCAAAGGCATCCGGCTAGGGCCGACTCTGCCAGCGTTTCTCTCGCCGAATGTTGCAAAACTTCTCATCGAGAGCTTTGATCTCAAGCCAATCACTACAGCCGAAGCCGACATGCGCGAGATGCTGGCGGCCTAGGCATGCACACCGACGCTCATGTTCATCTACGGAAAAACTGCGGCGAACGCGATCGCGGTCATGAGCTACCTTGCATCGGAACCGGGCAAGCGGGCCGGATCGGGGGAGATCGCTAAATCGCGAGGCATATCGCAGGCGCTCACAGCCAAGCTTCTCACCCAATTGGCCGCAGCCGGGCTCGTCGCAGGACAGCCCGGCCCCGGTGGCGGCTATACACTCGCGAAGCCGCCGGCCGACGTCAGTCTCTCGGATATCATCCGGCTCTTCGAGCTCTCCGAAATGCCGTCGGTCTGCCCGTTCGGCCATAACTGGTGCGGACATGGCGAGCCCTGCCCGCTGCATGATTCCATCACCCAGATGCTCGAGAATAATCGGAAGTTCATCGAAGAGACTCGGCTTTCCGTATTCATTTCCAAGTCGCCCAGGCAATAGGTCGGCCTGCGAGGCTCGGTTATCAGTGTGATTCTTGCCGCATTGCGGCGTGTCTTTCTGCCCACGTCCGGAGCCCCAATCCGGGAATGATCTCATCGTGCTGCCAACTTCGATGCCTATGGAGATTTAGCCAATGCAAAGAACTCGTGAAATAACGGGGCGGCTGGCAAATAACTAAAAGTTTATCTACGGGGATTTGCCGGGGTATAAAATAGGCCCTAGCATGGGACAGTCCGCCGAAACTCCCCGGCGCTTACGGGGTTTCAAAAGGAAATAACCGTGTCTGACAAAACTCTGATCTCCCGCTCAGTGGACGTGCCCCGCTCGGCGGAATCCACTCCAAAGCCTTCTGACGAAGAGGAGCCATCCCGAAAAACTCGGAGGAAGATGCCGTGGGTTGTCGCCGGACTCATCGTTGCCAGCATCGCGGTTGCAGCATGGCTCTCGCATCGCCAGCCGGCTCAGGAGGCAGGACGGGGCGGACATCACATGGCCGGAGCGCCCGCTCCCGTCGTGGCAGGCCAGGCAAAAAGCGGCGACTTCCCGCTCTATCTCGACGGACTGGGCACCGTCCAGGCGTACAATAGCGTGACGGTGCGGGCTCGCGTGGATGGAGAAATCCAGCAGATTGATTTCAAGGAAGGCCAGGATGTGAAGCAGGGCGATGTGCTCGTGCAGATCGATCCGCGTCCCTATCAGGCCCAGCTCCAGCAGGCGCAGGCAAAGAAGGCCCAGGACGCGGCCCAGCTCGCGAATGCCCAGCTGGTGCTCCAACGCGATGCAGAGCTCATCAAGAACCGGGTGATCGACCAGCAGACCTACGATACCCAGCGGTACTCGGTGACCCAGCTCCAGGCACTCGCCGCAGCCGACGACGCGGCGATCTACAATGCGCAGACGCAACTCGATTACACACGCATCGTTGCCCCGATCTCGGGCCGCATCGGACTCCGGCTGATCGATGTCGGAAACATGATCCATAGTTCCGACTCGAATGGCATCCTCGTCATCAACCAGGTCCAGCCGATCTCGGTGGTCTTCACGCTACCGCAGCAGGATCTGGCGGCCGTGAGAAAAGCGCAACAGGGCGGCAAACCCCTCACTGTCTTCGCCCTCGATCGCGACAATTTCTCCACCCTCGCAACGGGCGTGCTCGAGGTCGTGGATAACCAGATCGACGCCGCTACCGCGACTGTGAAGCTGAAGGCGAAATTCGAGAATACGGACGACGCGCTTTGGCCCGGCCAATTCGTGAACGTGCGCCTGCAGCTCGGCGTTGAGAGCGGCGCGATCAGCGTGCCGGACGCTGCCGTCCAGCGCGGACCAAATGGATCGTATGTCTATGTGATCGGCCCGGATGAAACGGTGTCGATGCGCACGATCGCAACGGGAGCTTCCGAGAACGGATCGACTCTCGTGACGTCCGGACTCAAGGGCGGCGAGCGCATCGTCGTGGATGGGCAGTATCGCCTCCAGCCGGGCGCAAAGGTCACGGAAACGGCTCCGACATCGACCCCGCCTGCAGCGCAGTGAACGTCTCCGAGCCCTTCATTCGCAGGCCGATTGCGACGTCGCTGCTGATGCTCGGCGTCGTACTCGTCGGTCTTTTGGGCTATCGTTTCCTCCCAGTCTCTGCGCTCCAGACGGTCGATTTCCCGACGATCCAGGTCGTCTCGGAATATCCGGGAGCGGATCCCGCGGTAATGGCGGCGCTCGTCACCGCGCCGCTCGAGAAGCAGTTCGGAGAAATCAGCGGGCTGGCCTCGATGAGCTCGGTGAGCGCGCAGGGAACATCGATCATCACGCTTCAATTCGTGCTGGGAAGACGCATCGACGAGGCGGGTCAGGACGTGCAGGCCGCGATCAATGCCGCCGGCGGCCTCCTGCCGAAGGGCATGCCGAACCCTCCGGTATTCAACAAGGTCAATCCCGCGGATACCCCCATTCTCACACTGGCGATTACCTCGGACAGTCTTCCCATTCCGCGTCTCAACGACTTCGCGGACTCCATCCTCGCGCAAAAGCTCAGCGAGGTGCCCGGGGTCGGACTCGTCACGATCGAGGGCAACCAGAAGCCGGCAATCCGCGTGCAGGTGAATCCCGCGGCATTGTCGGGCCAGAATCTCGGCCTGGAGGATGTGCGTTCGGCGATCGCCGCCGCAAATGTCAATGCTCCCAAGGGAAGCTTCAGTGGAGCGCACCAGGCATTCACGATCGGCTCGAATGATCAGATCCTCACGGCCGCGGATTTCAAGCCGATCATTATCTCCTACCGAAATGGCGCACCCGTGCGACTCCAGGACGTCGCGAATGTCACCGATGGCGTGGAGAACGAGCGCCTGGCCGCGTGGATTTCCACCCCACAGCATGGCTACCAGCCGGCGGTGCTACTGGACATCCAGCGGCAGCCGGGAGCCAATATCATCGACACCGTGGCGCGAGTGAAGGCGCTGCTGCCGCGGCTCTCGGCATCGCTGCCGACCGGCGTGCATGTCGCGATCTTTTCGGACCGTACGGAGACGATCGAAGCCTCGGTGCGCGATGTGCAATTTACGCTGCTGCTCACGATCGCTCTGGTCGTACTCGTGCTTCTGCTCTTCCTCCGGCGGCTGCGCCCGACGATTATCCCGGGCGTCGCCCTGCCGCTCTCGGTGCTCGGGACATTCGGGGTGATGTATCTCGCTGGATTCAGTCTCGATAACCTTTCGCTCATGGCCCTCACGATCTCCACCGGCTTCGTGGTGGATGACGCGATCGTGATGATCGAAAATATCTTCCGGTACATCGAGGCGGGCGACTCGCCATTTGAAGCGGCACTCAAGGGAGCGCGACAGATTGGCTTTACCGTCATTTCCTTGAGCATCTCGCTCGTCGCGGTCTTCATTCCGCTCCTCTTCATGTCCGGCATCGTAGGCCGGCTGTTCCGGGAATTTGCGATTACGCTCAGTACGGCGGTGGCAGTCTCGGCGATCGTCTCGCTCACGCTCACGCCGATGATGTGCGCAAAGATGCTGCGCCGGGAAAGTGAGCAGGGCGAGAATGCTGCCCAACGCTCCATCGAGCGTGGGTTCGAGATGGTGCTGGGCTTGTACAATCGCACCCTCCTCTGGGTCCTCGATCACCGGGGATTCACTTTGCTGACAGGTGCGGGCGCGCTCGTCGCCACCATCGTACTCGCGATCTTTATTCCGAAGGGTCTCCTTCCCCAGCAGGATACCGGCCTCATCCTCGGGGTGACGGATGCCGCCGAGGACATTTCCTTCCCCGCGATGCTCGCGGTGCAGCGCCAGGTCACCGATGTCGTTCGTAAGGACCCCGATGTCGCACGCGTCGCGGCGTTCGTAGGCGCGGGCACCGTGAATATCACCCCGAACAGCGGGCGAATTTATATCGTCCTCAAGCCGCGGGCGCAGCGCGCCGGAGCAGAGACCGTAATCACCCGCCTCCGCGAAGCGGTAAAAGGCATCGCAGGAGTAGAGGTTTATTTTCAACCCGCGCAAGATTTGCAGATCGATACGAAATCGAGCCGCACCCAGTACCAGTACATCCTTCAGGATGCGGATACCGCGGAGCTCTCCCAGTGGGGAACGAAGCTTCTCGATCGGCTCCGCTCGATGCCCGAGCTCCAGGACGTGGCGAGCGACCAGAAGGAAAGCGGCCTGCAACTGCATGTCGACATCGATCGCACCCGCGCTTCACGGCTGAATGTTCCCATCCAGGCGATCGACGACACGCTGTACGACGCCTTCGGCCAGCGGCAGATTTCCATCATTTTCACCCAGCTCAACCAATACCGCATCATTCTCGAAGTCCCGCCAGAGTTCCGAAACTCGACCTCCGATCTCGATAAGATCTATGTGAAATCCACGACCGGAAGCCTGGTGCCGCTCAGCGCGTTTGCCACGGCGCACGTAAGCACGGCTCCTCTCCTCATTACGCACGAGGGACAGTTCCCGTCGCTCACGATCTCGTTCAATCTGGGGCGCAATCATTCCCTGAGCGACGCCGTGCGGGCGATCGAATCGGCGCGCGACGAGATCGGCGTACCCTCCACGATCACGGCCGAGTTTGCCGGCAGCGCGGCTGAATTCCGGAGTTCGCTGGCGACAGAGCCGTTCCTGATCCTTGCAGCGATCATCGTGATCTACATCGTGCTGGGGGTGCTTTATGAGAGCTACATCCATCCGCTAACCATTCTCTCGACACTGCCCAGCGCGGGCGTGGGCGCATTGCTTGCGCTGTGGGTCTTCGGCATGGACTTCTCCCTGGTCGCTCTCGTTGGCGTGATCCTCCTGATCGGCATCGTGAAGAAAAATGCGATCATGATGATCGACTTCGCCATCGAGGCGCAGCGTGAGAAAGGCGCCAGCCCGCGTGATGCGATCTACCAGGCCTGCCTGCTCCGGTTCCGCCCTATCATGATGACGACCGCCGCCGCCCTGCTGGGTGCGCTGCCGCTGGCACTCGAGTCCGGCACAGGCTCGGAATTGCGCAAACCCCTGGGCGTCGCCATCGTCGGCGGCCTGCTTCTCTCACAGTTGCTCACCCTTTACACCACGCCGGTCGTCTATCTGGCCCTCGACAAGCTCGAAGCAAGAATCCTGAGGCGCATGAGGACCTCCCCGGCGCCCGAGCCGGAGCCGGTGACGCCATGAATATTTCGGCGCCATTCATCCGGCGTCCCATCGGCACATCGCTCCTCGCGGCGGGATTGCTCCTCCTGGGTCTCGCAGCCTATTTCGCATTGCCCATCGCACCGCTGCCGCACGTCGATTTCCCGACGATCGGCGTGAATGCCTCGTTGCCGGGAGTGGATCCGGCGACAGCCGCCAGCTCGCTGGCTGCGCCGCTCGAGAAGCGCCTGGGCCAGATTCCCGGCGTCGCCGAAATGACCTCCGGCAGCTCGCTGGGCGGCAGCAATGTCACGGTGCAATTCAACCTCGATCGGAATGTGGATGACGCCGCACGAGACGTGCAGGCCGCCATCAATGCCGCGGCGAACGATCTGCCCGCCAACATGCCCGGGCCGCCCACGTACCGGAAATACAATCCGGCCGATTCGCCCGTGATGGTGCTGGCGATGACCTCGCAGACCATGCGGCTCTCGCAGGTGTACAATCTCGCAGACCAGATCGTCTCCCAACGCATCAGTCAGGTGCCCGGCGTCAGCCAGGTCGGCGTCTTCGGCGGCGCAAAGACCGCCGTGCGCGTGCAGGTGAATCCCGCTGCGCTCGCCGCCATGGGCATGAGCATCGACGACGTGCGCTCGTTCCTGGAGGGCACGAATGCGCTCGCTCCCAAGGGCGACATTCAAGGCGACGGCAAGGACCTCGTCATCACGGGCAATGATCAGCTTTTCGATGCCGCCCAATATCGCCAGCTCGTCGTCGGCGAGAAGAATGGCAGACCCATCCGCCTCGGCGACATCGCAAACGTGATCGACAGCACCGAGAATGTGCTGCAGGCGGGCTGGTTCGACATGGATCGCGCGGTGCTGATGCCCGTGTTCAAGCAATCGGATGCCAACGTGATCAAGGTGGTGGAGCAAATTCAGGTATTGCTCCCCCAGATCCGCGAATGGCTGCCGCCCGGGGTAAAACTCACAGTGCTCAGTGACCGCACGCTCACGATCCGCGCCTCGGTAGCCGACGTGCAGTTTACCCTGGCGCTCACGATCGCGCTCGTCCTCGTGGTGATGGGCCTCTTCCTTCGACGCTTTTGGCCGACCGTTATCGCGGGCGTGACGGTACCCCTCTCGCTCGCGGGCACCTTCGCCGTCATGTGGCTGTGCCATTACAGCCTGGATAATATTTCCCTGATGGCCCTTACGGTGGCCGTGGGATTTCTCGTGGATGACGCCATCGTCGTGATCGAGAATATCGTGCGTCTGCTCGAGCAGGGCGCTCATCCCATGGAGGCGGCGCTGCGCGGCGCACGCCAGATCAGCTTCACCGTGGTCTCGATGAGCATCTCGTTGGTGGCCGTCTTCCTCCCGATCCTTCTCATGGGAGGGATCATTGGCCGACTGTTCCGGGAGTTTGCCGTCACCCTGAGCGCGGCGATCGGCGTCTCCATGGTGGTCTCGCTCACGCTTACCCCCACACTCTGCGCCCAGTTCCTCCGGCACCGTAGCGAGGAGAAGCTCCCCAGGATTTTCCTGACACTGCGGGACAGCTATGCGCGGGCCCTCCGCTGGGTGCTGCGACACCGGCGATTCACCCAAGCGGTCACGCTCATTACCGTCGCGGCGACGGTGTGGCTGTACACCGTCGTTCCGAAGGGTTTTTTCCCCCAGCAGGACACCGGCATGATGATTGGCACGACCGATGCCGGGCAGGACATCTCGTTCCAGGCAATGGCGGAGAAACAGCAAAAGCTTGTGAAGATCCTGCTGGCCGACCCCGCGATCGCGACGGTCGGCTCGTTCATTGGCTCCGGGAGCGGCAATTCGCTGAACAATGGCCGCATGTTCATCGCGCTGAAACCACCGAATGAGAGGCCCCCTGTGAGCGACGTCATTGCCCGGTTGCGCAAGAAGACGGCTGGCATTCCGGGAATCAATCTCTTCCTGGTGCCGATCGAGGACATCCGCGCCGGCGGTCGCGTCTCGAAATCACTCTACCAGTACACTCTGCGAAGCGTGAATCTGGACTCTCTCAACACTTGGACGCCGCGACTCGTCGCCGCCCTTAAAAAGCTGCCCGAACTCGCGGATGTGACGAGCGATCAGCAGATCGGAGGACTCCAGAGAAACGTCGTCATCGATCGAAATGCCGCGGGCCGGCTTGGGATTCAGCCCAGCCAGATCGACTCCGCCCTTTATAGCGCCTTCGGCCAGAGACAGGTCTCGATCATGTATGCACCGGACAATCAGTACCGGGTCATCCTGGAGGCCAATCCCGCATTCCAGCTCTCACCCGAGTCGCTCGACAAAATTTACGTGAAGGCCTCTGACGGCAAAATGGTACCTCTGGGCAGCATCGCGCACTATGAAACGGTCAACACCCCCCTGGCCGTAAACCATCAAGGCCAGTTCCCTGCGATGACCATTTCGTTCAATCTCGCTCCCGGCGTTTCACTCGGGCAAGCCACAGAAGCCGTGGATCGCGCGGTGCAATCGCTGGGCATGCCGTCCGACATCTCGAGCGGATTCGCTGGCAATGCCCAGGTCTTCAGTGAATCGCTCTCGACAGAGCCGATTCTCATCCTGGCCGCGCTCATCGCCGTCTATATCGTGCTCGGGATGCTTTACGAGAGCCTCGTACATCCTCTCACGATTCTCTCGACCCTCCCGAGTGCCGGACTCGGTGCGCTGCTTGCCCTTCAAGTCGCCAATCTCGAACTCTCGATCGTCGCTCTCATCGGCATTGTCCTCCTCATCGGTATCGTGAAAAAGAACGCCATCATGATGGTGGATTTCGCCCTCTATGTTCAACGCAATGAAGGTCTGCCCCCAGATGAAGCCATCTACCGTGCCTGCATCGTCCGATTTCGGCCGATCATGATGACGACGCTCGCCGCACTCTTCGGCGTACTTCCCCTGGCCATCGGGCTCGGCGTCGGCTCCGAACTGCGCAGGCCGCTCGGCATCGCTATAGTCGGCGGCCTTATTGTCTCTCAAATGCTCACGCTATTTACGACTCCGGTCGTTTATCTCGCCCTCGAACGGCTGAGCAAGCATCGCAACGCATTTGCCAATCGACAGACCACTCCGCCACCGCAGGCCGCTCAGGGCGTCGCCTCGCTCTGAAGCCGCCACCGCACTCGGGATTGCCGCGAACGCCCGAAGTGACGCTGAAAATAAAGGGTCAAAACCCGCCCATCGGCGGTGAGCACGCGCCAGTAATGCTTCCGTACGTACCGCTCTCCGCTTCCGTGCGTGCAGTCGCCGTACCCTTTCCAGGATTCGAGAATCTTCAGAATTTCGAATTCGCCTTCCCGCCAGTGAAAATGCGAGGGCAGGCCAGGTTCTCCGCGCGACATTGCGAGCGGATCGAAGGTGCCCTTCACCGGTCGGATCGACTCACTAATGAAAATTTCTGGCATTATGAAATAGGTTATATCGGGGATATCCCTGAGAAAATTATCCGAAAAATTTCCCGTAAAGGTTTGCCGTTGAGATCAGGTTCTTGCTATATGCCCTCGATCCGATGGATGCCGCGAGCGACTCACAAAGGTTTGCAATTGTCGGAATAGGGTGCCGTTTGCCCCCCGCCGCATCTTCTCTTCAGAGCTTCTGGCGCTTTCTCATACGAGGGGGCAATGCGCTTCGCCCTATTAAAGGCGACCGCTGGGACTGGAGGCGGTTTTTCGATGAGGATCCAAATCGACCCGGCAAGAGCTATGCTCCGAAGGCGGCCTCCCTGGACGCGGATATTCAGCTGTTCGACCCGCTCGCATTTGGCATTTCCCCTCGGGAAGCCGCCAGTTTGGATCCGCAGCAGCGGCTTCTGCTGGAGGTGACCTGGGAAGCTTTCGAAGATGCGGGCGTCCCACTCGAGCAGGCCTCCGGATCGCCCACGGGCGTCTTCATCGGTGGCTTCTGCCTCGATCATCTGATCGGGACGATGCAGCCGTCGAATCGGCATCTCTCCAATGCGCATACGCCCGCGGGCGTAATGATGACGGTCCTCTCGAACCGTCTTTCGCATGCCTTCAATCTTCGCGGGCCGAGTCTCACGCTCGATACCGCCTGCTCCTCCTCGCTGGTGGCGATCCATTACGCCTGCCAGAGCCTGAGACTGCATGAATGCGACATGGCCCTGGCGGGCGGAGTGAGCGTAATGAGTCGGCCGGAATTCCCGATCATGATGAGCAAGGGGCACTTCCTCTCGCATCACGGGGAATGCCATGCCTTCGATGAAACCGCAGCGGGCTATGCGCGGGGCGAAGGCGCGGGAGTGCTGCTCATCAAACGCTACGAAGATGCCCTCACGCAGGGAGACGATATCCATGCTGTGATCCGCGGGACGGGTGTCAACCAGGACGGCCATACGGATGGAATCTCGCTGCCGAATAGCGAGGCGCAAGAGTCTCTCGTACGAGAAGTTTATCGGAAGGCCGGCGTACGCCCCGCGGATGTGGATTATGTAGAGGCGCATGGCACGGGCACGCAGGCCGGCGATCCGGCGGAGGCGCGCGCGCTGCATGCCAGCTTTTCCGAAGGCCGGGATCCGAAGAACAAGCTCATCGTCGGCACGGTAAAGACGAACATCGGGCATACCGAGGCGGTGGCCGGGGTGGCCGGCACGATCAAGGCCATCGGTGTCCTGAAGTTTCGCCAGGTCCCAAAGAACCTGCACTTCAAGAATCCGAATCCCAAAATTCCGTTCGATCAATATTGCCTCGAAGTCGCGAAGGAGACGCGCATGCTTCCGGGCGCAGAGGAAAAACCCACCCTGTACGCGGGCGTGAATTCCTTCGGCTATGGCGGGACCAATGCACACGTCGTGCTCGAGTCCGCCCCTGCCGCTGCACCCCGGGATGCGAGTCCAGCGAGCGAAGCGCCGCTCGTCGTGCCGTTCTCGGCCCGCAGCGCCGAAGCCTTGCGCGATTTGCTTGGAAAGTTCGCCTTCCAGCTCGGTCAGTCTACCTCCAGTTCTCTTGGCGATCTGGCTTACACTGCCGCATTCCGACGCAGCCATCTGGAAGTCCGAGGGGCAGCCATCACCCGGGACCGGGGAGAGCTGAGGGAACAGCTCATGGCCGCATCGGCCGGCCAGGCTCACGACGGCATAGTTGTAGGTACGAAACCCGTCGATCGGGGCGCGGGCCTCGCCTTCGTCTATACGGGAATGGGCCCTCAATGGTGGGCGATGGGACGCGAGCTCATCCAGAGTGAACCCATCGTCCGCTCCACCATAGAGGAAATCGACGAGTATTTCGTCGGGTTGGCCGGATGGTCGCTCAGGGAAGCGATGCTGGCCGACGAATCCTCCTCCCGGATGGAGCGCACAGATCTGGCCCAACCGGCGAACTTCGCCCTGCAAGTCGCACTCACACGGCTCTGGCAGTCCTATGGCATTCAGCCTTCCGCTGTGATCGGCCATAGCGTCGGGGAAGTGACCTCCGCGTATGTCGCTGGCGTTTACACTCTGGAAGAGGCGGTGCGCGTGAGCTACCACCGCAGCCGGCTCCAGCAAACGACGGCCGGACAGGGAGCGATGCTGGCTGTCGGGCTGCCGGAAGCCGACGCAGAGCGCGAGATCGCGGCTTTCCCAGGCGTATCGATCGGCGCCATCAATAGTTTCCAGGCGGTCACCCTTTCGGGGGATAGCGAGCAGCTCACCCAGATCGCGGCGGCGCTCGAAGCCCGGGGCATTTTCCAGAAATTCCTCCGCGTCGAGGTGGCTTACCATAGCCCGCAGATGGATCCGATTCATGACGAGCTCGTTTCCGCGCTCTCGGATCTCGACCCCCAGCCGCCCGCGATGCCGCTCTATTCCACGGCGTATGGTGAGATCGTGCCGGCGAGCAAGTGGGGAGCCGAGTATTGGTGGCATAACGTTCGCCAGCCGGTCCACTTCGCGAGTGCCATTCGGAAAATGTTCGAGGATGGCTATGTCGCATTCCTCGAGATTGGGCCGCATCCGGTGCTCGGCAACTCGATCAAGGAATGCGCCGCTCATCTCCAGCAGGGGGTGTGCTGCTTCACCTCGATGCGGCGCAAGGAACCGGAGAAGCCACGTATCTTCCTGACACTTGCGGAGCTCTATTGCGCAGGCTTCGATCCCGACTGGACCAAACTCTCTCCCACATCCGGGCAATTCGTGCCCGGTCCACAGTACCCCTGGCAGCGGCAGAGGCATTGGCTGGAATCCGAGCGCTCGAGGACGGAACGCCTCGGGCTGCCCGGAGCAGCTTATCTGAACCGCACGGTCCTGGCGCCCAGGCCGTGCTGGGAAGTCGAAATCAATCGCAACTATTTCCCGTTCCTCTTCGACCACGGGGTGCAGGACCAGACGGTCTTCGCGGGCATGGCCTACATCGAGGCGGCGATCTCGGCTGCACGCCAGCTCTATGGAGATCCCGGCGCCATTTCGCTGGAGAATGTGAACTTCGAGCACGTGCTGGTGATCGATTATTCGAAGCTCCAATACCTCCTCACCGAGTTCGATCCCTCAGAGGGGCGCTTCGCCATCTCCAGCCGGGTGGAAGGCGAGGAAGACAGCATTGTCCGGCAGTGCCGCGGAAGAGGCCTCCCCCAGTCGGATGCGAGCGCATCCCATATCGACATCGACGCTTTCCTGGCCGATTGCCCGACGCGCGTTGAGACCGAGGCGTTCTACGACGACTTGCACCAGAGGGGACTCTATTACGGGCCGGCCTTTCGTCCGACCACCGAAGTGCGTGTCGGCGATGGCTGCTTCGTCATCAAGATGAATGCCGGCTCCGTGCTGGACGACAGCGCACATCCGCTGCATCCGACGCTCTTCGACGCGGCCATCCAGCCGGTGCTTTATTGCGCGATGAGCGGTCGGCTTTACGTGCCATTTTCGATCGAACAGTTCCAATATTTTGGTCCCCCCGGCTCGGAGGAGTGCATTGCCTGCGGCCGCCTACTCTCGCAGAGCGATACCACGATCATTGCCGATGTCTGGCTGGCCGATCCCACAGGCAAGGTTTACGGCCGGGCGAGGCGGATGGTCTTTCGGTCTATCGAGACGAATACGAGCTCAGAGGAGTCGAATCGCTATTACGAGTATGTCTGGAAACCTGCTGCCATCGGAAGCGATGGCCCATTAAGCAGCGCGGACTTTCTTATCCTCGCCGATGCGCAGGATTCCGATCTCGATCTAGCCCGGGAACTCGCCTCCCAATTGCCTGATGCGGCTCTTGTGGTTCGCGAGTCCACGCCCGCGGGCTTCGGCGCAGAGGAGATGAAGACTCTGCTCTCGGGCCAGCATTCCGATCGAAACCGAATCCTCGTCCTTTGGGGCTCGTCCAAGAATCCTGAGGCGACAGCGGAGAACATCGTTTCCCTGGATGAAAAGATCGCAGGCCTGTTCCAGGCACTACAGGCTCTCTCGAAAGACTATGATGTCTCACTTGTTACGCGTGGCGCCCAATCCGTCGCCATAGACGAGCGGAGCCCCAATCTCCCGGCGCTTTCGCTGAGCGCTCTCGGGCTCCTTGCGCAAAATGAAGCCGATCTGCTCCGTTGCCGCGCCATCGATCTCGGCTTCGATGAGGTGCGGCAGGCGGCGGAATGGGTCATTGCAGAAGCGGCGGCGGAAAGCCGCGGAGACATCGCATATCGGGGCGGGCAGCGGTATGAGCGCACTTTGAAAAATTTTCGGGAGGAAAAGGACACCGGCAAAGTCGCCATCAAATCCCTGGAGGAACCGGTGGAACTGCGGATCGCGAAGAAGGGGCAAATCGAATCCCTGCGATTCGTACCCGCGGAACGTACAGCCCCGGCCGCAGGAGAGGTGGAGATTCGCGTTCATTGCGCCTCACTGAACAATGAAGATGTGCAAAAGGCGGAAGGCCGCGTGCACCCGCTTGGTTCGGAATCCGGATTCTGGGGTGTCGATATCGGCATGGAATGCGCTGGGATCATCACCCGAGCCGGGGAAGCCAGCCGCTTCAAGCCCGGCGACCGCGTCGCTGCTCTGGCCCCGCGCGCTTTTCGAAGTTTCGTCACGGTGCCGGAAAATCTCGTTGTTCCGATTCCCCCGAATCTGGGGATGGAGGCAGCCGCCATTCCCGTCGTTTTCCTCACCGCATGGAGGGGACTGGTGGAGATCGCGAACCTCCAGCCCGGCGAGCGCGTCCTCGTTCATCAGGCTTCGGGCGGCCTTGGGTTGGCCGCCATCCAGATTGCACGTTGGATCGGAGCGGAAATTCTGGCCACGGCAGGCAGCGAGGAGAAAGCCCGGTCTCTGCACGAGCTGGGCATCACCCATGTCTTTCCCTCGCGCACACTCGACTTCGGAGAAAAAGTGCGGGAAGCGACGAAGGGCGAAGGCGTCGACGTCGTGATCGGCGCCCAGTCGGGGCAGTCCCTGCATGTGAGCCTCTCCACACTCCGCACCGGCGGTCGCTGCATTACCGTAGGCAAAAGGGACATTGCCGAGGACAACGATCTGCCGCTTCGCGCCTTTGGCCAGAACCTCATCTTCGCAGCCGTGGATCTCGACCAGCTCGTCAAAGAGCGCCCCGACAAGATCCAAAAGATGCTGAAGACCATCTTCGAGCGCTTCGAGCGTGGCGACTTCAAGCAGCAGGCCGTCCGCAGCTTCGCTCCGACCGAGTTTCTGGGCGCCTTCCGCGAGCTGGCGGAAAACCGCCATGTCGGGAAACACGTCATCGACCTGTCCTCTGGAGAGGTCGAAGTCCACGAAAGTCCCCAACCCGAGGCTCTCGTCAAACGCGACGGCTGCTACATCGTGACCGGCGGAACCTCGGGCTTTGGCCTGGAGACGGCGCGCTGGCTGGCGGCCAACGGCGCGGGCAGGATCGTGCTCGTGAGCCGCTCCGGTCGGAATGCGCCAGGCATCGGGGACGCGGTCACCGCGATCGAAGCACAGGGAAGCAAGGTGGACGTCTGCTCGGTCGATGTCTCTGACCCGATCCAGATCCGTGCGCTCCTCGAGAAAATGAGCGCGGAGCCGTTTGCGCTGCGCGGCATCATTCACGGAGCCATGGTGCTCGACGATGTCATGCTCGCCGACCTCACGAAGGAGAGCTTCCGGCGCGTTTTCATGCCAAAGGCGATCGGCGCTTTCCACCTCGCTTCCGAACTTCCTAAATATCAAACCCTCGATTTCTGCGTCTTTTACTCGTCGGTCTCGTCACTTATCGGCAATCGAGGACAGGCGAGCTATGTGGCAGCCAACGCCTTCATGGATGGTCTGGGGCATGATCTGCGGGCGCGAGGAGTGCCTGCGCTCTCGATCAACTGGGGCGCGCTGGCGGAAACCGGTGTCGTCGCTCGTGACGAACGCATCGGAGCCATGCTCTCGTCGGCCGGCATCACGGGACTTACGAATCGGGAAGCCCTGCATGCACTGGAAGTGGCCTTGCGCTCCGCAAAGCCGCAGCTCGGAGTCTTCGCCGTGGACTGGTCGAGCTGGAATGATGCGCATCCCAAGCTCGCGGGAGATCCGAGATTCCGCGAGCAACAGTCCCGCGCTCAGAAGCGGGGCGAGAATCCCGTGGCCGCCGAGATCCGGGCGGAGCTGGCCGAGGCGAGCAGGGAGCAGCGGCTTCGCACCCTGGAGGGCCGTCTCCAGGATGTGCTGGCTGGCGTGCTCAAGATGTCGGCGGATGCCGTATCCATAAGCCGGAAGATCAACGAGCTGGGCGTGGATTCGCTCATGGTGCTGGAGCTGAGCCTCGGCATCGAGGAGCGCATCGGCGCCAGATTCTCGGCTATGGAGTTCCTCAAAGGACCAACAATCCAACAACTTGCGGCCCTTGCCGAGAATAAGCTCTGGCAAGGATAGCCGTTTTTCGACAGCTTCAACCAAATCGCATCCAAGACCGTGGAAAAGGCGCTTGCAGGCATAGACAGCGTTGTATCGTTTACCAACACCTCCGGGCTCAAGGGGCGGGGCACCCTCGTCCACATTTCCAGATCGATAGCGGTTTTCGAGGTGTACAACCCCTACTCGCTCATCCAGTTGAGCGAGGTGCTGCAGGAAGTCACCGTCCTGCGAGGCGAGCGAATCATCTACCGGGGGAAGGGCGTGGTCACGAGCCTCGTCACCACGGGCCTGATGGTCATCGCATCCGTGACGCTCATCGATGCATGGAACAGCTTCGACCAGATCGACCCCGGCTCGACAGTGCTGGGAGAGGAAATCGAACGCTTCATTCACGACTGGGAGGAGGGGCTCAACCTCTCCGAATCGTACCAGCTCGTCGTGAACAAATTCGCCAACTTCCTCGCCGAAACAAGCCGCTGGATCGGTGAAGCGGAGACGGCAATCGTCGGCGATGCCTCGGTCGAGACGGAGAATGTGCAAGCCTTCCGCCACTCGATCGAGAAGCCGATGTCATCCAAGCTCGGGGCAATGATGTCTCTCTTCGAGTCGGAAGCCGGACGCGTGCCTCCCGAGGAGGTGATGATCTACAAGGCCTTTGCCCAGCGCGAGATTCACCCATACATGCTCTGCGCTCCATTCGCGTACCGCTGCTTCACCAAGCCTCTGGGCTACGCGGGCGACTACGAGATGGTGAACATGATGCTCAAGCAGTCGCCGTCGACGGGCAACAATACCTACGCCCGCATCTTTCAAGACCTCACCACCGATGTCGCCGCAGCCGCGGCTCACCGAAACCGCATTCAAATCCTCGAGCGCCTGCTGGTCGAGGAGGCCGAGCGCGTGACGGACGAGCAGCGCATCTTCACTGTTCTCAGCGTTGGGTGTGGACCGGCTCTGGAAATCCAGCGGTTCATCCGCAACCACGATCTCGCCAACCAAAGTGCGATCTATCTCATGGATTTCAACGACGAGACGATCGCCTATTCCAAAGGACGAATGGATCTCGCCATGGAGGCTTCCGGCCGCAAGCCCATGATCAAGTTCGTCCAGAAATCCATCGACGAGCTGCTGAAGGACGTCCACCAGGACAGCGAGACCTTTCTGCCGACGTACGACATGATCTATTGCGCGGGATTGTTCGATTACTTCCCCGACAATGTCTGCCGAAATCTCGTGGGCCTGTACCACCGCTGGGTCAAGCCGGGCGGCCTGCTCGTCACGACGAACGTCCATCCGAAGAATCCGGAACGCTACACGATGGAGCATCTGCTCGAGTGGTACCTCATCTATCGCGACGAGCCTCACATGGCGACGCTTGCGCCCAAAGGCACGCACCCCGAGGTGTTTGCCGACGACACGGGCGTAAACGTGTTCATGAATATCCGAAAAGCGGAATGAGCCAGCTGACCGCCGATCAGTCGCTCCTCGCCGACTACCGGGATCACAATGCGCGCGTCCTCGCGCGCGACCTGATCGTTGCCAACATAATCGCTATGGTTGCATTGCCAGGCGGTTTCCTCCTGGACTACTTCCTCTACCCACATCAGTTCGGCGAGTTCCTGGCATTCCGCTTCGGCGGGGCTGTGGTTCTCGCCGTCTGGAGCGGACTCCTCTACCTCGCCAGCAAGCAGGGAGCCGCGATCAAGGTCAAAATCCTCGGCGTGCTCTCCGCCCTCACGGTGAATGCATCGATGTGTCTGATGGTCCGCGAGAGCGATGGTGCAAAATCGCCGTATTTTGTGGGGGTCATCCTGGTTCTCACGTGCTGGTCGACCCTTGCGCCATGGACTGTCGTGGAAACCGCCGCCATGTGCGTCGGATCGCTCGCCATTTATATCGCGGCCTGCGTGACCAACCCGAGCTTCAATCCCGCCACGTCGATCCCGCTCCTGGGATTCGGAGCCTCGTTCCTCCTGATTACTACAGGCGTCTGCATCGGAATGACGGTCTTCCTCTCGCGTGTCCGCTTCGATGACTTTCGACTCCGCCATCAGCTCGATACGAAAAATCGTCAACTCGAGGAGCTCGACCGCGTAAAGACCCAGTTTTTCTCGAATGTCAGCCACGAGCTGCGCACCCCGCTCACCCTCATTCTCGGTCCGGTCGAGGGCTTGCTGAGCCGTGGCGATGCCTTCGATGCCCGGGTTCACGAGAGCCTCATCCTCATCCAACGCAACAGCCTGCGCCTGCTCAAGCTGATCAATGACCTGCTCGATCTCACCCGAATCGACCAGGGAGCAGCGGCCCTCCGGACGAGCACCCTCTCTATTGGGCCTTATATTAAAGGCATCGTCGATTCCGTACGCCATCTTGGCATGACCAAGCAACTGCGGCTCAAGGTGCAGGAAGGCGGGCCCGCGGTCGATGTCACCCTCGATGCCGCACGAGTCGAGAAGGTCCTCATCAATCTCCTCACCAATGCGATCAAGTATACCCTTCCCGGCGGAAGCATCACCGTGCGGTGGGGAGTTGTTGAAAATGGGATCACCATCGAAGTCGAGGATACCGGCGTGGGCATCCCGCCCGAGGATATCTCGAAGATCTTCGATCGCTTTCACCAGGTGCGCAGCAATGTGACCAACCAGACCCAGGGAATCGGCATCGGGCTCTCCCTGGTCAAGGAACTCGTCGAGGGCCATGGCGGCCGGATCGAGGTGGAGAGCGTCATCAACAAGGGCAGCACGTTCCGTGTGATCCTGCCGAATGTCATCGCGGCACCGGAGGCCAGCCATGACGGCCAGGAAGAGGATGAAGCGATTACCGAAGAGCCCTTCGAGAAAGCCTTCCGCTCCGCCGACCGCACCCTGCGAAGCTATGGCGATGCCTCCACCGCGATCCTGCCTGCCGTGGGGCATGGCGAGGATGTCGTGCTGGTCGCGGACGACGAGAATGACATGCGCCAGTATGTCGTGTCCCTGCTCGCCGAGAGCTACCATGTGGTGCAGACGCAGCATGGCGCGAATGTCTCCGCGATGGTCGCCGAGCACGAGCCAGGCCTGGTGCTTCTGGACTGGATGATGCCCGGCAAGGACGGCCTCGAGGTCTGTCGCGAGCTGCGGGCCGACCCCCGCAACAATGATCTCAAGATCATCCTGCTCACTGCGCGGATCGACGAAACCTCCAAGATCGAGGCGCTGCGGTCCGGAGCCGATGATTTCCTCACGAAGCCGTTCAGCAGCATCGAAGTGAAGACCCGAGTGGCCAACCACCTGCGGGTGGCTCGATTGCAGCGCGACCTCCGCTCCCGCAACAAGGAGCTCACGGAAACGCTGGAGCGGTTGAAGCGCACGGAAGCCATGCTCATCCAGAGCGAGAAGATGAATGCCGTCGGCTCCATGTCGGCCGGCCTCCTGCATGAGATCAATAATCCGCTCAACTACTCGCTCACGGCCATCAGCCTCCTCCAGCAGTACAAGGATTCTCTGAATGCCGACATGCAGGAAATGCTCGCCGACATCGAGGAGGGCATGACCCGCATCCGCGATGTCATTACTCATCTCAAGCACTTTGCCTATCCGGAGAAAGCCGGTCTCCAATCCTCCTTCCCCCTTACCGAAGTCATCGAGTCTGCCATGAAACTCGTCGGCCGCGAACTCGATGGCGCTGCGGTGAGAATCAATCTCCCGGAAGGACTGGTCGTAAAGGGACAAAAGACGCAGTTGATGCATGTTTTCATCAATCTGCTCAGCAATGCAGGCAAAGCTCTCGCGGACTTCCCCCCCAAGGACCCAAAACTCATTTCGATCTCTGGACATCTCAACGGGGAGACAGCTACTATCGAAGTCGCTGATAATGGTCCTGGCATAGCTCCTGATGTAATAGGGCGCATCTTTGAGCCATTTTTCACAACGCGCGACGTCGGAGCTGGGATGGGTCTTGGGCTGAGTATCTGCCACACGATCATCGAGGCTCACGGCGGCAGCATTAACGTGACGAATCGGCCGGAAGGCGGAGCATTGTTTACCCTACACATTCCACTGGCACAGGAGGCATTGAAACTATGTTGACTCACGACCCGAACCTGAGTTGCGGGATTCTCTTCGTTGATGACGAGGAGAAGGCGCTCAAATATTTCCGTCTCGCATTCTCACCGAAGTTCACGGTTTTCACAGCGAGCTCCGGAAGCGAAGGTCTCGAGACTCTGCGCCGCGAATCGTCGAGGATCGGGATTGTGATCTCCGACCAGCGCATGCCCGAGATGAAGGGCGCGGAATTTCTGGGCCTCGTCCGGCAGGAGTACCCACATATCGTCCGCATCCTTACGACGGCGTACTCGGATCTCGATAGCGCGATCGAGGCAGTCAACAAGGGCTATATCTACCAATATGTGGTGAAGCCCTGGGAGGTGCCGGAGCTCAACATGGTGCTCCAGCGCGCAGCGGATTATTACCACGTGGTCACGGAGCGCAACGAGCTTCTCGCGCTCAAGATGACGACGATGCAGCGCATTCTGTGCAGTGACCGTCTCAAGTGGCTCCTGCTCTCGAGCCGTGGCTGGCCCGAGCCCGAGCAGGCCGCCTTCCGCCGCGCCCTCATTGCCTTGGTCAAGGCTCTGCCGGACGTCTGGAAGCCGATCGTCAATCATTCCGACAAGTTTTCGCCACGGCGGTTCGAGATCACGTCACTCCTTCTGGACGAGTATCACAATGCCTCCAAATGTCTCGACCTGATCGATGCCATTCGTAAGGGATCGGGCCCCGGCGAGCGCCAGCTCGATGTCGCCGCCTATCCGGCGATTGCCAGCGGGCTGCAATCTCTTTCCGGAGGCGGAGAGGCATGGCAGACCCTCGGGGCCAGCAGGCTCGGAGCATTCCTAGCGGCGCTGCTCGCCGATTACCAGATCGCGGCCGACGACATCCAACTCGGTGTCGAGGCAGGGGCGATCAAGCTCGGCCTCAATCGTAAGGCCGTCCCTTCCGACGACCTGCTTCATAAGCTCTTCGGCCTGCTCGTGCAGGAAAAGACGCCGGAAATCTCCGTTCTCCTATTCGAGACGCTGGTTGCCCTTGCACTGGGGAATACTTCGCTCGAAATTACTATGGGCACGGCCGGTGATTCCGCGTGGACGGTGACCTTCTCGCCTCGCGATGCTGTGGATTCCACGGGTGAAGCGATCAGCTCACTTTACGAAAAATTCGCAGCTTGGGACATCTCGAGGTTGTAATTCTCCAAAACCTGCGGAACATAAGGAGGGTTTCCGCGAATGAATTCAAAAGGCATCCTGCTAGTTGACGACGAGGCGAAGGCCGTCAAATACTTCGCCCGCGCATTTGGCGCGCGCTTCTCCGTCTTTTCTGCGACTTCAGCGGAAGAGGCGCTTCGCATACTCGCGGATCATCACGAGGAGATCGGCGTCATTGTCACGGACCAGCGCATGCCGGAGTCCAGTGGCGTGGAACTGCTCAAGGTCGTGCGCGAGCAATATCCGCACACCGTGCGCATCCTGACTACGGCTTATTCCGATCTGGATACATTGATCGAGGCGATCAATACGGGGTCCGTTTACTCGTTCGTCGCCAAACCTTGGGAGCTGAGCGATCTCGAGAAGACCTTGCGCTCGGCGCTGGAGCAGCATGATCGCACGTCCGGCACGGCGCACATCCTGGAGCTGAAGGTCGATGAACTGCGCGCGCGCATTCTGGAGGACCGCACCTATGATGTAGGCCTCATCTCCGCCAAGATCGGACACTATGTCCACAATGCGCTTTGTCCCGTCACACTGCTGATCGATCACCTGCTCGATCATGCGGGCAGTTCCAGTGGTCTCTCGACCGACTTCCTCCAGCACCTGCGGAAGCACATCTATGAAGTCGCGGGCACGCTCAAGGACCTCGCGGAGATCACGGCCCCCCCGACACGCGCCTCCTATAGGCCGGTGGATTTACAGCGACTCCTCAAGCATGCGCTCTCCGCCACCGAGGTGCTGCGCGAGGAGAAAAGATTGTCTCTCAAGGAGACCACCTTCGAAGATCTCCCGATGATCGAAGCGGTCCCGGAGCAGATCGAGCGCCTTTTCCGCTTCATGATTGCCGAGGAGCTCGTCTCGTTGCCGTCGGGCAGCGAGGTCTGCGTACGTCTGAGCAAACATGTCGCCGACGGCGATTTGCTCGGTGTGAATATTGAGTTCGAAGACTTCGTCCCCGTAGCGCCGGACGTCGATCCAAACAGCCTGCTCCACCCATTCAACCTCCGGGGCAGAAATCCCCGCGAATTCGGCGTCTTCCTGGTCTCGAGCTATTTCATAGCAAGGCATCATGGCGGATCGCTAACGGCCCGAGTGAAGCCGGATAATGGGCTTCTATTCTCTTTCTTCTTGCCTTATTCTTCGCAGGCGGGCATAGCCGATCCAAGCTACCCCGAGCCCATAGGCGCCTCTAAGCGATCAAAAAAATGACTGTCGAATGTCCACGTAAGGTTTTGGTCGTCGATGACGAGCCATTGATCCGTGAGACATTAAGTATGCTCCTGCGTGACGAATACGAAGTCACCGCGGTCGCCAGCGGGCAGGAGGCTATCGAAGTCTCTCGCCGAGAGACATTTCCAGTCGTTATTCTCGATCTCTGCATGGAGGGACTCTCCGGCATCGAGACGCTGCAGCGACTTAGGGAAATTCGCGAGCTTCAGAACATCATTATTCTTACGGCTTATGAAAGCATGGAGAGCGCGATCACTGCGCTCAATCTAGGAGCTTTCAATTACCTTACAAAGCCGTTCAAGCGGACGCATCTGAAGGAGGTTATCTCACGCGGCTTCGATGTGTATGAGCGCCAGACCATGCGGCAGCGCGATGTCCAACAACGCCTGATGAGCGTGCACGACAGCTTTTTCTCGCTGCTTTGCCACGAGTTCAATACGCCGCTCAATATTATCCTGGGCTTTTCCGAGCTGCTGTCCCAGACGATCGAGGATCCCGAGCATGCCTCGTGGATTTCGCATATTCGGGAAGCGGGCAATCACCTTCACGATATCCTCATGGAAATCGTCGATTATATGGATGCCTCGCATTTGGCGGCGGTCGGCGTCGAGAAGGAATTTACACCGGGGATTCTGTTGCAACCATTGGTGCAGAATTTCGCCGCAAAGGAGGTCACTCTAAACCTCGACAGCAACTGCATCGGTGGCTGCACCCTCCTGGGACCCTCCAGCTCTGTCCTGATGATTGCCCGCAAGCTCTCCCGCATGGCATCCCATCGCTCGCGCAAGGTGCAGCTGGCAGTACGGGCGCAAGAGGATTCTCCGGAAAGCCTCCGTCTCCAACTTGTCGTAAGTGGCACCGGCATCCGCGAGAATTCCGTCCGGCGTAATGAAATCGAGAAGCTTTTCTGGCCCTACGAGTTCATTCATAGCGATGACAACGCCCGCGCCACCAGCCTCGGCCTGGAGCTGGCGACCTGCCGGAAGATCGCCGAATACGCCGGTGGCTCGGTCACCTGTCAGGTAAATGCCGGAGGCGAGCTGGATTTTGTCGCCGAGATTCCCGTCCGGCGCTCCGCCTAGATATATCAGGAGACTCTCCGATCCAGCGCTCAGAGATTCTCCTGAGCGCCACAGACTGGCGGCCAGGCCGCTCCGGGCACAGGATTAGACAATCCTGGATCCAATGGGGAAAACTGCACGCGCCTCTTCCGTGGCTCCCGCTCTTGCGAGCGGTGGCGAAAGCATCAAAAGCAACCGGCCAATTGCCGCGAATGGGCATGATCCCGAGCCGGGGGACGCGGCCTTTGCGTCCGAGCTGATGCGCGCGATGGTGGCCTTCCGAGGCGGCGACTTCTCGTCGCGCCTGCCAGTCGGTTGGACCGGCGTGCATGGAAAGATCGCCGATATTTTCAACGACGTGATGGCCATGAGCGAGCGCCGGGCGAAGGAAGTCGCGCGTGTCTGCCACGTGGTGGGCAAGGAGGGGCGCCTGCGCCAGCGTATGCTCACCACCGGACTGGGAGGCGGCTGGGCCGACGAGGTGGAACAGCTCAATACTTTGATGGATGATCTGGTCCGTCCCACCACGGAAGTCACCCGCACGATCGGTGCCGTGGCGAAAGGCGATCTCGGCCAGCCAATGGCTTTGGAAGTGGATGGACGCCCCTTGGAAGGCGAGTTCCTGCACTCCGCCAAGCTGGTGAATCGGATGATCGACCAGCTCGCCGTCTTCACCTCGGAGGTAACCCGTGTCGCCCGCGAAGTCGGCACCGACGGCAAGCTCGGCGGACAGGCCTATGTGCCCGGTGTCGGTGGTACATGGAAGGACCTCACCGACAACGTCAACTCCATGGCGAACAACCTCACCGCACAGGTGCGCAATATTGCGAACGTCGCCACTGCCGTCGCCAAGGGAGACCTGTCGAAGAAGATCACCGTCGACGTGAAGGGCGAGATCCTCGAGCTCAAGAACACCATCAATACCATGGTGGATCAGCTCAATGCCTTCGCCTCCGAGGTGAGCCGCGTGGCTCGTGAGGTCGGCACAGAGGGCAAGCTCGGCGGACAGGCTCAGGTGCGAGGCGTCGCCGGCACATGGAAGGATCTCACCGACAACGTCAATTCCATGGCCTCCAACCTCACCTCGCAGGTGCGCAATATCGCCCACGTGGCGACTGCCATCGCGCGAGGCGATCTCTCGCGCAAGATCACCGTCGATGTGAAGGGCGAGATCCTGCAGCTCAAGGAGACCATGAATACCATGGTGGATCAGCTCAATGCCTTCGCCTCCGAGGTGAGTCGCGTCGCCCGCGAGGTCGGCACAGAGGGCAAACTCGGCGGACAGGCCCAGGTGCCCGATGTCGCCGGCACATGGAAGGATCTCACCGACAACGTCAACTCCATGGCGAACAACCTCACCGCACAGGTGCGTAATATCGCCGAGGTGACCACCGCCGTGGCTCGAGGCGACCTCTCGCGCAAAATCACCGTGGACGTGAAGGGCGAGATCCTCGAGCTCAAGAACACCATCAACACCATGGTGGATCAGCTCAACGCCTTCGCCTCAGAGGTGAGCCGCGTGGCTCGTGAGGTCGGCACAGAGGGCAAGCTCGGCGGGCAGGCCGAGGTTTCCGGCGTCGCCGGCACATGGAAGGATCTCACCGACAACGTCAATTCCATGGCGTCGAACCTCACTTCCCAAGTGCGCAATATCGCGGATGTGACGATCGCCGTGGCCAATGGCGACCTCTCGCGCAAGATCACCGTCGACGTGAAGGGCGAGATTCTCCAGCTCAAGGAGACCATCAATACCATGGTGGATCAGCTCAATGCCTTTGCCGCGGAAGTTACTCGCGTGGCTCGCGAGGTCGGCACCGAAGGCAAGCTCGGCGGCCAGGCTCAGGTGCCTGGCGTCGCCGGCACATGGAAGGACCTTACCGATTCGGTCAACTCGATGGCGTCGAACCTCACCGCACAGGTGCGCAACATCGCCGACGTGACCACCGCCGTGGCCCGAGGCGATCTCTCGCGCAAGATCACCGTCGACGTGAAGGGTGAGATTCTTCAGCTCAAGGACACCATCAATACGATGGTGGATCAGCTCAATGCCTTCGCCTCCGAGGTGACCCGTGTCGCCCGCGAAGTCGGCACCGAAGGCAAGCTCGGCGGCCAGGCTCAGGTCTCCGGCGTCGCCGGCACGTGGAAGGACCTCACCGACAACGTCAACTCCATGGCGTCGAACCTCACCGGCCAGGTGCGCAACATTGCGGAGGTCACGATCGCCGTGGCCAACGGCGACCTCTCGCGCAAAATTACCGTCGACGTGCGCGGCGAGATTCTCCAGCTCAAGGAGACCATCAATACCATGGTCGAGCAGCTCCGGTCCTTCGCGTCGGAAGTGACTCGCGTCGCTCGCGAAGTCGGCACCGAGGGACGCCTCGGCGTGCAGGCAGTCGTGCCCGGCGTCGCCGGCACATGGAAGGATCTCACCGACTCCGTCAACGCAATGGGTACGAACCTCACCGCCCAGGTGCGCAACATCGCCGAGGTGACCACCGCCGTCGCTCGCGGCGACCTCTCGCGTAAGATCACCGTCGACGTGAAAGGCGAGATCCTCGAGCTGAAGAACACCATCAACACCATGGTGGATCAGCTCAATGCCTTCGCCGCAGAAGTCACCCGCGTCGCCCGAGAGGTCGGCACCGAGGGCAAGCTCGGCGGCCAGGCCGAAGTCCGCGGCGTGGCCGGCACGTGGAAGGATCTCACCGACTCCGTCAACGTCATGGCCGCCAATCTCACGGATCAGGTCCGTGGCATCGTAAAGGTCGTGACCGCAGTCGCCACCGGCAACCTTCGCCAGAAGCTCACCGTGCAGGCAAAGGGAGAAGTCGCTGCTCTGGCCGAAACGATCAACAACATGACGGACACGCTTGCGACGTTCGCCGACCAGGTGACGAACGTTGCGCGCGAAGTGGGTGTCGAAGGCCGTCTGGGCGGCCAGGCAAACGTGCCCGGCGCAGCGGGTACATGGAAGGATCTCACGGCCAATGTGAACCTCCTCGCCGCAAACCTCACCACCCAGGTGCGCGCGATTGCGGAAGTGGCCACCGCCGTAACCAAGGGCGACCTTACCCGATCGATCCAGGTCAATGCCCGAGGCGAGGTGGCCGAGCTCAAGGACAACATCAATACGATGATCGATAACCTCCGCGTGACCACGGAGCGCAACGAGGAGCAGGACTGGCTCAAGACGAACCTCGCACGGTTCACCCGCATGCTGCAGGGACAGCGCGATCTTCTCACCGTCGGCCAGATGCTCCTCTCGGAGCTGGCTCCGCTCGTTGGCGCGCAACAGGGCACCATCTATCAGATGACGGCAGATGAGAACGAGAATGCCCTGCTCCGGCGCCTAGCGGGCTATGCGAATAGCGCCGACATCCCCGAGACGATCATAGTCGGCCATGGCCTCGTCGGCCAATGCGCGCAGGAGAAGCAGCGTATCCTGCTCTCGCGAGTCCCTCCGAAATATTCGCCGATCCATTCGTCCCTAGGAGCCTCGAGGCCTCGGAGCGTAGTGGTGCTGCCGGTGTTGTTCGAGGGACAAACGAAGGCTGTCATCGAGCTGGGCTCGCTGCGCCCCTTCACCGACGCACAGCTGAACTTCCTCGAACAGCTCACCGAATCGATCGGCGTGGTGTTGAACACCATTGAAGCGACGATGCGCACCGAGGGACTCCTGCAACAGAGCCAACAGCTCACCGTCGAGCTCCAGTCCGGCCAGACCGAACTTCAGCAAACGAACGCGGAGCTCCAGCAAAAGGCCCGTCAGCTCGCCGAGCAGAACGCCGAGGTCGAACGCAAGAATAAGGAAATCGAGCAGGCCCGGCGCGCGCTCGAAGAAAAGGCTGCAGAGCTCGCCCTCACCTCGAAGTACAAGTCCGAGTTCCTCGCGAACATGTCGCACGAGCTTCGCACACCGCTGAATTCGATTCTCATCCTCGGTCAGCAGCTCGCGGAAAATTCGGGAGGAAACCTCCAGGCCAAGCAGGTCGAGTTCGCCCGCAACATCCATTCGGCCGGCTCCGATCTGCTCAATCTGATCAATGACATTCTCGACCTCTCGAAGATCGAGTCGGGCACTGTGACTGTGGAAGCCGAGGAGATGAGCTTCGACTCGCTCAGGGAATCCGTCGAGCGCAGCTTCCGGCATATCGCCGAGAGCCGAAGCCTGCCATTTCTCGTCGAGTTCGACCCCGGCCTCCCGCGCACCTTTACGAGCGATCCGAAGCGCCTGCAGCAGATCATCAAGAATCTCCTGTCCAACGCTTTCAAATTCACCGGGCATGGCCATGTCATGATGACAGTGCGTCCCGCGGAGGAGGGCTGGTCGCCCGAGCACCCGACTCTCAATGATGCGGATCAGGTGATGGCCATCGCGATTACCGATACTGGCATTGGTATCGCCCCGGAAAAGCAGCGCCTCATCTTCGAGGCCTTCCAGCAGGCCGACGCCGGCACGTCCCGCAAGTACGGCGGCACTGGACTCGGCCTGGCGATTTCCCGCGAACTCGCCTCTCTGCTGGGTGGTGAGATTCGCCTGACAAGCGCTCCACAGGAGGGCAGCACATTCACGCTCTATCTGCCGCTGGTTTACAATGGGCCGGCCATGGCCGATATCCCACCGCCCGGCACATCCGCCAAACATGGAGGAGAGTCCGTGGCGCTTCGCATCCTCCCAGTCGCACGGGAAGAAAAGATCGCGGACGACCGGGGCTCCATCGAAGATGGCGATCCCACCGTGCTGATCGTGGAGGACGACCCCCATTATGCACGCGTGTTGCTCGGCCTCGTCCGAGATAAGGGATTCAAGGGGCTGGTCGCCGTCCGCGGACAGGAGGCTCTCACCCTCGCCCGCCAGTACCTGCCCACCGTGATCACGCTGGATATCTTCCTCCCCGACATGCTCGGCTGGACGGTACTGAACAACCTCAAGCTCACGCCGGAAACACGGCACATTCCTGTGCAGATCATCTCGATGGAGGAGGAAAGGCAGCATGGGCTCTCACATGGCGCTTTTGCATACCTGGTGAAGCCGGCAACACGGCAGGATCTCGAGTCCGCCTTCGACCGCGTCAAAACGTTCGTCGCGCCACACGTCAAGCGCTTGCTCGTCGTCGAGGATAATGACATCGAGCGGCAGAGCATCGTCGAGCTCCTCGGGCACGATGATATCGAGATCACGACCGTGGGAAGCGGGTCTCAAGCTCTCGAGAACCTTCTCGATCGACCCTTCGACTGCTGCGTGCTCGATCTGCGGCTTCCAGATATGACGGGTTTCGAGCTGCTCGACCGCATTCAAGCGGAATCCAGCCTCCGCGACATTCCGGTGGTGGTCTTCACCGGAAAGGAATTGTCGCCCGAGGAAGAGAACAGGCTCCACAGTGTAGCCAAAAGCGTCGTCCTCAAGGATGTGCAGTCGCCCGAGCGACTCCTCGATGAAACCGCCCTCTTCCTGCATCGCGCGATTTCGGATCTGCCGGAATCGCGTCAGCAGATGCTCCGCCGGCTGCATAACTCGAACGAGGCCCTGCGCGGCAGAAAGGTGCTCGTCGTCGATGACGACGCCCGCAACATTTTCGCGCTCTCGATCGTGCTCGAGAACCAGGAGATGGAAGTTTACAGCGCGACGAATGGCAGGCAGGCAATCGATCTCCTCCAAAAGACCAAGGGAATCGCGATCGTGCTTATGGATATCATGATGCCCGAGATGGACGGCTACGAGACGATGCGCGAGATCCGCAAGCATTCCGAGTTCCGCACGCTGCCAATCCTCGCCCTCACCGCCAAGGCGATGAAGGGAGACCGCGAAAAATGTCTCGAAGCTGGCGCAAGCGATTACATTGCCAAACCTGTGGACACCGACCAGCTGGTGTCATTGCTAAAGGTCTGGCTGCACCGATAATTTTCCAAAGGGTATATGAGCGAGGATCAAACTCTCGAATCCGAATCTCTCGATCCCACCATGGGATTGGTCGAGAAGCCGGCCGCAGTCCTTCTGGTGGATGACGATCCCAAGAACCTGCTCGCGCTGCAGAGCGTGCTCGATGCGGAGAACTATACTCTCGTGAAGGCCCGCACGGGCGACGAGGCATTGCTCGCCCTCATGGAGCGTGAGTTCGCCGTGATCGTCCTGGATGTGCAGATGCCCGATATGGGCGGCATCGAACTGGCGCGGCTGATCAAGCAGCGCAAGCGGACGCAGCACATTCCGATCATTTTCCTCACGGCGCATTATCTCGAGGATGAGCATGCGGCACTCGGCTATTCGGTCGGGGCGGTGGACTATCTCACGAAGCCGTTCAACCCCGCGATGCTTCGATCCAAGGTAGGCGTCTTCGTCGACCTCTTCCGCAAGACACGTGCCCTCGAGGAGCGCAATGCCGCCCTCCAGCGTGAGGCCGAGGAGCGGACGCTGCGGATTCGCGCCGAGGCGGCCCGCGCCGAGGCCGAAGCGGCAAACATCGCGAAGGATCGTTTCCTCGCAATGCTCTCGCACGAGCTACGCACCCCGCTCACGCCCATCGTGTATTCGGTATCCGTACTCGAGCGCGACGAGAATTGCCCGCCACACATCCGCGAGGCCGCGGCAATGATCCGGCGGAACGTGCGGCTGGAAGTGCGGCTCATCGACGACCTTCTCGACCTCGCCCGCATCCGCAGCGGCAAGCTCGCCCTTCAACTCCAGCACACCGACTGCCACGACATTCTCCGGGATGCGATCGAGACCTGCGCAGCCGAGGCCGCCCGCAAGGGAGTCCGATTCGTCGAGCGGCTCGAGGCCTCATCGACGCGGATGCATGGAGACCCGGCACGGCTCCGGCAGATCTTTTGGAACCTCCTCGCCAATGCGGTGAAATTCACCCCGGCAGGGGGAACTGTCACCTTGCTTACCGCGAATCCGGTGCGCGGAAGTCTCCTGATTTCGGTCGAAGATTCCGGGATAGGCATTGAGGGCGAGAAGCTCGGCCGGATATTCGACGCCTTCGAGCAGGGATCTCGCAATCCATCCAGCGGACTGGGTCTCGGGCTCGCGATCTGCAAGGCACTCGTCGAGCTACATGGCGGCGCGATCGAGGCGCGCAGCCAGGGCGCGAATTGTGGCGCCACGTTTGCAGTCACTCTGCCCTGTCTCACGGGAGGCCCGACCGTCGAACCGTCCAAGACGGAAGAGCCGGAGCGAATGTCATCTCTCCGACTTCTGCTCGTCGAGGATCACCCGGATACCGCAGAGATTCTCCGCCTCCTGCTTGCCAGCCGCGGCTACGACGTGCGCACCGCAGCCAGTGTCGAGGAGGCGGCACGGGTCGCCTCCGAATTCGAGTTCGATATGCTCATCTCCGACATTGGCCTGCCGGATGGTCGGGGCACCGACTTGCTCACGCGGCTGCAGACGCAGCTCGACCGGACGATCCCCGCCATCGCAATGAGCGGCTTCGGCATGCAGGATGATCTTTTGCGCAGCCGCTCGGCCGGATTCGCCGAGCATCTCACCAAGCCGATCGAACTCGCCACGCTCCAACGTGCAATCACCCGCATTGCCGCCATGGTTCCCAGCATCCCTGCACATCCGTGAGAAGGAGCGCCCGTCCCGACCTCCGTCCAATCGCAACATGGGAGGGTTGAATCTCGATAAATTCGAGGTGATGCTTGCGCCGAATATGCCGGAGTTGACCGATATCGATGAACAGGAAATCGAACGTGCCATTCGCAAATTCGTCCTCGAGGACGTAAAACTCGGCATCTACGACCCGAATCAGTTCCGCCGCCCGGCGGTGCCTGTCGTATCCTTCGACATCGAGGTGCTCGAGTGGGACGGAGCGGCCTCCGTGGCCCATGCGGCGGGGCCCGTGGTACTCCGCTCCGAAGAGGGAGAAGTCGAGAACTACCTGCGCGTCAGCCTCGCAATGGAGCGGTCTGCGGAAGGGTGGCGCGTCGCCGCCGAGCCGGACTTGCGAGCCGCTTACATAGTGGACATGGACCATCCCAGCGGAGCCTGCAAGGAAACCGCTGCCCTCGCGAACGCGTGAGATAATCGGGCTGCCGCCCGACTCGTCAAATTCGCGTGTACCACCCGAGCCTGGAGGGGGCGAGGTGGGTCGTGATCTGCTTGACCTCGGTGTAAGCCTCGTAGCCGCAGGTACCCAGCTCCCGGCCGAATCCGCTCTGCTTGAAGCCGCCCCATGGCGCCTCGTTGAACGTGAAATGGAAGGTGTTGATCCATGTCACGCCAGCGCGCAGTCGCCGGATCACTCGTTGCGCACGGGCTCCGTCCCGCGTGAATACCGCGCCTGCCAGTCCGTAGGTGGTATCATTCGCCTTTCGGATCGCCTCTTCTTCGGTCTCGAAGGTATCCACGACGAGGACCGGACCAAAAATCTCCTCCCGCACGATGCGGGAATCGCCCGGGGCCTCCGTGAAGACGGTCGGCTGGATGAAGTTTCCCTCCGACCGTGAGTCGTCGTACACGCCGCCACCGCAGAGGAGCTTCGCGCCGGAGTCATAGCCGCTTGCGATGTAATCGAGCACCTTGCGCTGATGGGCGCGCGTGATGAGCGGCCCCATCTCGGTCGTATCGTCGAGGCCACTTCCCACGACGATTTTGCCGCAGGCTGCCGCGAGTCGAGGAAGGAAGTCCGATGCCATTTTCCGCTCCAGAAGGAGGCGTGAGCCGGCATTGCAGACCTCGCCCTGGCCGGCAAATATGCCGAACATCGCGTACTCGAGCGCCACGTCGGGCTCCGTATCGGCGAACATGATGATCGGCGACTTGCCGCCCAATTCGAGAGTGATGCGCTTCAGATTTCCGGCGGCGGCCTGCATGATTTTGCGCCCGGTCGCCCCGCCTCCGGTGAAGGCGATCTTATCCACGCGCTCGCTTGTGGCGAGCGTCGAGCCGGCGGGATCACCCGCTCCGTAAACAAGCTGCACGGCCCCCGGCGGGAAGCCGACCTCGTCGATGAGCTGAAAAAGCTTCTCCACGCTCCATGGCGTGAGTTCGGACGGCTTCAGAATGCAGCAGTTCCCTGCCGCGAGGCCGGGGGCGAGCTTCCATGCCGCCATGAGCAATGGGAAATTCCAGGGAATGATCTGCCCGCAAACGCCGATCGGCTCGCGGACGAACTGCGACACGATATTCGGATCTCCGACCTCGTAGGTCTGGCCGTGCGGCTTGGTGGCGAGGCCCGCGTAATAGCGGAAGCACCCAGCGGCATCGGCGACGTCGAATCGAGCCTCCCGCAGCGGCTTGCCATTATTGAGGGTGTCCCTCCTGGCCAGCTCCTCCGCGTGCGCCTCGATGAGATCTGCCAGCTTGAAAAGGCGCGCCGCCCGCTCCGGGGCCGGCGTCCATGGCCACGGGCCTTCATCGAAGGCATGCCGGGCATGACCGATCGCTGCCTCGATATCCGCTGTATCGGAGTCGGTCGCGACCCCGAGCACGGAGTTATCCGCCGGGTTGAGAAACTCGCGCGTGCGGCCTCCCCTGGCCTCCTGGAATCTGCCCCCGATGTAGTTCGAAAGCGGGCTCATCGCGACGGAGTAAATCTACTGCAATTCATGCCTGGTTGCGAGCATCGTTCCGCGCCGGGCGGCTCGAAACTCAATACACTCGCGGGACGAGCATCTCAGGCGGATTCGGCTTGCGATGGTATCCCTCGTGATGGACGCGCGGCGGCAGCACGATCGCCTCGTGCTGGACCGGCTCGTAGGGCACCTGCCCCAGCAGGTGGTGGATGCAGTTCAAGCGGGCGCGCTTTTTGTCCACACCCTGTACGATCCACCACGGAGCCTCGGGGATATGCGTGCGCTCGAGCATGATCTCCTTGGTCTTCGTGTAGTCCTCCCAGCGGCGGCGCGACTCGAGGTCCATGGGACTGAGCTTCCATTGCTTGAGCGGATCGTGCACGCGGCAAGCGAACCGAAACTCCTGCTCCTCGTCGGTGATCGAGAACCAGTACTTCACGATTTGGATGCCCGAGCGGATGAGCATCTTCTCGAACTCCGGTACGGACCGGAAAAATTCCTCGTACTCCTCGTCGGTGCAAAAACCCATCACGCGCTCGACGCCCGCGCGATTGTACCACGAGCGATCGAAGAGGACCATCTCCCCTGCCGCTGGGAGATGGGCGACATAGCGTTGGAAATACCATTGCGTGCGCTCGCGACTATTCGGCGCGGGAAGCGCCGCGACGCGGCATACACGCGGATTCAGCCGCTGGGTGATGCGCTTGATGGCGCCTCCCTTGCCCGCCGCATCGCGACCCTCGAAGAGGATCACGATCTTCCTTCCAGTGCGCACGACCCAATCCTGCATCTTCACCAACTCGCCCTGGAGCCGGAAAAGCTCGCGAAAATAGAAGCCACGGAAATGCCGGCGCTCTTCCGCCATCTGCGGATCCGACGGCTCCTCGATGGGCGTGAGCTCCCGATCCTCAAGCTCCAGCTCCAGCTCCTCGTCGAAGCTGTCCACCATCTCCTGGTGGATGCGATCGAATAGGGCCTTCTCGCGGTCGGGACTGATCGGTCCCGCCGGCTGCTGCGGCTCGAGTGCGTCGCTCATGGTCGACTCCGGAGTGCGCTTTCCGCTCGGACGGTTGCGCCCTCTAGCGGGACGCAAAAAATTCCTCGAGCAAGGCGGCGAGCTCGTCCTCACCCAATTCGGCCGGGAAGCTGAAAATGTCTGCGTCTTCCTCGACCTCTTCTTCTTCGACTTCCTCGCCGTCTTCCTCGAAGGCCTGGCTCGGCTCGATCATGACGCCGAAATAGGGCACCTTGCCTCGGAGAAACTCGATCAATGCACCGGTGTGAGCCGGGGGTACGAAAACGTCGAGTTCATCGGATTCCTCATCGCGGTAGATTTCGGGAGCTGTCATATCCGAGCGGTGGCTATTTTTCGCGAAATAGGCAAGGGATTTTCAGCGCCAAAATGGTCACAAATTTTCCGTGCGCTCCGCCTTTGGAGAGGAGCGAGCATGCTCGCCAAGGCCGGGAATCAGGCCCTCGGCTTCCAGATGGCAGCATCGATGATCGCCCAAATGTGCATGATCCATCCCAGAAGGAAGAACCAAAGCACCGCCGCAGCCACGAAGAAACCGAGTGCGGGAAGTGGGCGCCCCTGAATGAGTTGCCCGAGCCCCGGAATGAAGAAGCTTGCGAGTGCAGCGATCACATTGCCTGCGGAACCTTGTCCTGTTGACATGCTGGGATTATCTCACAGCGCTTGATCCACCGTCAATTCCAGCCGGGGATATGACAAGCGATCCCTTTGACAGGCCCGGCTCCGGTCCGTACGCTCGGGCCCTTCCCTATGCAAACCCCGAAGGTCCTGGTAGCCGACCCAGTTTCTCAAACCGGCGTGGACGAGCTCGCTGCTGGCGGCGCGCTCGAAGTCACCGTGCAAACCGGCCTGCCCGAGGCCGAACTCATTAAAATCATCCCTGAGTACTCCGCTCTGGTGGTCCGTTCTCAGACGAAAGTCACAGCGGCAGTGCTGGAAGCTGCGAAGAACCTCAAGGTCGTGGGCCGGGCTGGCGTGGGCGTGGACAACGTCGATGTCGAGGCCGCCACGAAGCGCGGCGTAATCGTGATGAACACACCGGGCGGCAATACGATCTCCACGGCCGAGCATGCGTTCTCGCTGATCGTCTCCATCGCACGCTCGATCCCGCAGGCGCACGCGAGCATCAAGGCGGGCAAATGGGACCGTAAGAAATACGAGGGCGTCGAGCTCTACAACAAAACGCTCGGCGTACTCGGCATGGGCCGCATCGGCACCGAGATCGCCCGCCGGGCGATCGCCTTCGGGATGCGCGTGCTGGCATACGATCCATATCTCTCATCGAGCAAGGCACGCTCGCTCCAGGTCGAGCTCGTCGAGAGTCTCGATGAACTCATCCCGCAGGCGGACTTCCTCACGCTCCACATGCCGCTCACACCGGAGACGAAGCATATGCTCGACACCCGCCGTCTCGGGCTGTGCAAGAAGGGCGTGCGCATCGTGAACTGCGCTCGCGGCGGATTGATCGATGAGGCCGCGCTCAAGGTCGCTCTCGAGAGCGGACAGGTCGCCGCCGCCGCTCTGGACGTATACGAAGTCGAGCCGCCGCCGGCGGACTTCCCGCTCCGCGAGCTCGCCAATATCGTTTTCACGCCGCACCTCGGCGCGTCCACGGCGGAAGCACAGGAGAATGTCGGTATCGAGATTGCACAAGCCATCAAGGCAGCGCTACTCGAGGGAGAAATCCGCAATGCGGTGAATATGCCAAGCATCGATGCGAAGACCTTCGCCATCGTGAAGCCGTACCTCACCCTCGGCGACAAGCTGGGTCGCTTTGCGGCACAACTGGCTCCCAATCGCAACGACCGGATCGTGATCACCTATGGTGGCAAGGCGGTCGACCTTCCGACCGACGCCGTCACTCGTGCCATTCTCACCGGTTTCCTCAAGCACGCTGGTGGCGAAGAGGTCAACAGCGTGAACGTCCGCTCCATGGCCTCCACCATCGGCCTCGAGATCGAGGAAGTGAAGTCGAGCGAGCAGACGGACTTCAATGAATGGTTGCACGTCGCCGTCTGGAGCGGTGATAGCAAGGTCTCGATCGGCGGCACCTTCTTCGGCGCGAAGAACGAGCCGCGTATCGTGCGCGTGAACAGCCAGCCAGTCGAAGTCACACCGAGCGGCGCCGTTCTCCTCCTGGAGAACAAGGATCGCCCCGGAATCGTCGGCCATATCGGCACGCTGCTCGGCCAGCAAAATGTCAATATCGCCAGCATGTCGCTCTCGCGCGACGTGATCGGCGGCAAGGCTCTCACTCTGCTGAATGTCGATTCCGCCCCCGACCAGGCCGTCATCAATCGCCTGCTCGAGGAGGCCGATATCTATGCGGCCCGCGTGATTCGGCTGTAAGACCATCGTAATTTCAGGACCCGCGGCATCCCGAAGATGCCGCGGGTCTTTTCAAAAAGTCGCCGGCACCGCCGGACTTCACTCAACTCTCAACTCTCACCTCCGCCCCACCATGATCCGCAATCTCCTCCTGGACTGGTCCGGCACATTGGTCGATGACCTCGGCCCCGTGCTCAAGGCGACGAATGCCATCTTTCGCGATTTCGAGCGGAAGGAACTCACACTCGACGAGTTCCGCCGCGACTTCCGGCTCCCTTTCACGGAGTTCTATGCGGAGTTTCTGCCGGAAGCGACCCTCGAGGGTCTCGAGTCTCTATATGAACGGTTCTTCGCCGGACTCCACGACGAGGTCGAGCTCCTCCCAGGTGCGAGGGATTTCCTGGAGTTCTGCCGTAGATCGGGACGGCGCATCATCCTGCTGAGCACCATCAAGGCGTCTCATTTCGACGTACAGGCGGCACGCCTCGGTGTGAAGGACTCGTTCGAACGTGCTTATGTCGAGGTCATGGACAAAAGGGAGAAAATTCGCGAAATCCTCGCGACCCATTCGCTGGACCCGGCAGAGACGGCATTCGTCGGGGACATGGTCCATGATATCGAGACCGCACGCCATGGAGGTGTGACGAGCATCGCCGTACTGACTGGTTTCGACCCACTCGACAAGCTCGCCGCGGCGCAGCCCGATGTCATCATTCGAGAGCTATCCACGCTGCAGCGCCTCCTCGGCGGAATGACGATTATCGAGGGCGACAACTCTCATCGGTAAAGGTGATGGAGCAGGACTGGATCGAAATCCGCGGCCTTCAGGTGAGTGCTCATATCGGTGTCCCCGAGGCCGAGCGCGCCGAGGCCCAGCAGCTTTTGGTGGACCTTCACCTCCGCCCGCTCCGATCGTTTTCCTCCATGCCGGATTCGCTCACGGCCACGGTGGATTACTTCGCAGTCTCCCAACGCGTCGTCTCACTGGCATTGGAGCGCCCCCGCCAGCTCATCGAGACCATGGCCGATGAGATTGCGAATGCTTTGCTTCGCGAGTTCGCCCTCGGGCGGGTGGACGTGAGCATCCGCAAGTTCATCCTTCCCAATACGGAATTCGTCGCCGTCCACTGCTCGCGACGGCGCGCATCCTGAGCGGGAACTGTTCGGAAGTTTGAGAGTCCGTCTTCGCTGAGTCGTATAGAGAATCTATGGCAGGCAAGGGACTGGCCGCCCTACCACCCGAAACGAACCCGGCTAATGCCGGGTATTTCTCGGCGCGAGCGATTCTTCCGACGGGAGGCGAGGGTCCGTCCGCGCCGTGGATGGAAAAGTCGGCGAGCACGGAACTCCCTGCTGTCTTGCGACGAATCGTCCAACCAGAGTGCGCGACGACGTCCAATCGAGGGTAGGGCGGGCAGTCCCTTGCCCGCCGTAGCTTCCCTCATTTTCGTCCCGCGCCGAGTCCTGCGCGAAGCACGAGAATCTGAAGCCGATTTTCTGCGTAAAATAGGCCGCAGTCATGCTTTGGCATGATTCGCGGCCCATGATTGGCCTCGGCGTGCGATACTTCTCCTCCCCCGGCCATGAATTGGATCCACCAGTTTTTGACGGCACAGCCCGTCGCGGGCGCCGTGCTCGTTTTGTTTCTGATCGCCATGCTCGGCCTCATGGTCGGCCGAGTGGAGATCAAAGGCATCGGCCTCGGGGTGACCGGAGTCTTGTTTGCCGGAATTCTTTTCGGGCACTTTGGGATCGCGATCGAGCCGTCGATTCTCGATTTCGTACGGGAGTTCGGGCTTATCCTTTTCGTCTATACGATCGGCATGCAGCTTGGCCCATCGTTCTTCGCGTCCCTGAAAAGAGAAGGCTTGAGAATGAATGCCATGGCTGCGGGCATTGTGATCGGCGGCGGCGTGATCACTCTGCTGGTCGTCCGATTGTTCCATATCGATCCCTTTGCCGCACCGGGGCTCTTCTCCGGCGCGACGACCAATACTCCCGCTCTGGGTGCGGCCCAGCAAATGCTCAAGAGCCTCACCCCTGGCAGCGGGAATGCCTCGCTGGTGGCGCTGGGGTACGCGGTGAGCTACCCGGTCGGCATCGCAGGCATTATTGGATCGCTACTGGTCCTGAAGGCCATTTTCCGAATCGATGTCGGGCAGGAGCGTGAGCTCTTCCAGGCAGAGCAGGCTCATGGCTACGAGCCGATCGAGCGCGCCAACCTGCGGGTGGACAATCCCCATCTCGAGGGAGTTGCCATTGCCGATCTGCCTGGCATCGAGCAAATCGGAGCGCGCATCTCACGCATCCGCCATGCCGGGCAGGAAGAAGTGCTCACCGCCAGAGGAGACACCATCCTGCATCTGGGGGATATTATTCTGGCCGTGGGAACCGGCGACTGCCTCTCGCGGCTCCGACGAATGATTGGCAGCGACGCGCCAGCCGATCTCCTGCAATTTCGCACCAATATTGCTTCGGAGCGAGTGATCGTCACACGTCGCGACGTATTGGGGAAGACATTGCGCGCGCTTTGCCTCGAGAAGCTCCATAATGTGGCGGTCACCCGGATCATGCGTGGCGATGTGGAGATGACGGCGGTGCGGGGCGTGCATTTGCAATTCGGCGATCGCCTCCAGATCGTCGGCGCGCGCGAGGATATCAAGGCCGCAGCGGCCACGGTGGGAAACTCTCTGCGCGAGCTCGACCGCACCCAATTCATCCCGCTCTTCCTCGGCATCGTGCTGGGAGTCCTGCTCGGGACGATTCCCATTCATATTCCCGGGGTTCCGATTCCTCTGCGTCTCGGCATTGCCGGCGGGCCGCTCATTGTCGCGATCGTCCTCAGCCGGATCGGCCATTTCGGGCCGCTGCTCTGGCACATGCCGCTCACGGCGAATCTCACGCTCCGGGAGCTGGGGATCACCCTCTTCCTGGCTTGTGTGGGCCTGAAGGCCGGCGAAAGCTTCTTCCATGCGGCATTCAGCGCCACGGGCGCCGTATGGGTGCTGGCTGCCCTCGCTATTGGCATGCTACCTTTGCTGGCGGTCGGGTGTATCGCGCGCGGGGTATTCAAACTGAATTACCTCCGTATCTGCGGCCTGCTCTCAGGCAGCATGACGGATCCTCCCGCATTGGCCTTCGGAAACGCTCTCGTAGGTTCCGACGCGCCGGCGGTCGCTTATGCGACCGTGTATCCCATGACCATGCTCCTGCGCATCCTCACAGCACAGGTCATGGTACTCTCGATTCTTTCGTAGGCGTGATGGGCGGCGGCTCCCTGAGCCGCAGGTCCGAGGCAGCTTTTCGGATAATCTATTTGAGCCAATGCGTATTGGCGCGCAGCGAAAATATTTACAGGAGAGCTTCTTAGACTCGCGTCACTGTGTTGCAACGGGTATGTAAGTCATTGTGGGTGTCTGGCCAATAGCGCTTCGGAAGCTCCGTCTGGAAAGACCTCAGCGCGCTGTTGCCTTGTGCGGCGGCCTGGCCGCGCTGATTGGAGGCATGCTGATCGTCGCGTGGCATACTGGGCAATTCGCGGAGCTGCGGCTCGGCCAGCAATTTCCGGCGGCGCAATATGTCTCGGGGCTTTGGCTTCTGATCAGCGGCATTGGACTCGTCGCGCTTGCGCGACGGGTGCACCGCGCTGTCCCTGTGCTCTGCGGATTGGTCGTAGGGATATCGGCGAGTCTCCTCTGGGCTGATTATCTGTTTGGTTGGAGCTTTTTCATAAAGGCGCTCGCTATCAATTTCACCTCGGTTCCTAACGTTGTCGCGAGAGCACCTTCACCACCCGCGGCGGTTTGCTTCACGCTGTGCGGCGCTGCGATCACGATTCTTGGGACAAAATCACCACCCTTCCTTCGGCGAGTCGTGGTCTGGATACTGGCGTCGCTGGCCCTGGCATTCAGCTCGATGGCTCTTTTCGGATATCTCATTGGCTTTCCGGAGACATATGTCTGGGGCCCATTCATCGGTATGGCCCTGCCTACAACGGGGGGGATCCTGCTGCTTTGTGCGGCTTTGATAGCTGCTCAGCGGATCGGCATCCAATCTCTCATCGATGACCATTGGCTACCCCTTCCCGTGGCGCTCTATATTACGGCGTCGAGCCTCATCCTCTGGCAGGCCCTTCGCGTGGACCGCATTACGCAAGTGCAGGTTCGGACGGCGATCGAGGCGCGTTATTTGAGTCATGACCTGAGCGTTCAACTCGATGACCCCTTGCGCGCGCTCGTGCGCATGCAGCAAAGATGGGAGGCGCGGGGAGGCACTCCTTACCAGGAATGGCGCATGGACGCGATTGCTTACGTCGAGGATGAAGAAACATTCGCCGCGATCGAATGGGCCGATACCAGCCTTCACGTGCGCTGGCTCGAGCCGGATTCCGAGGTTTATACGGCGGTCGGTTTCGACCTGACCCAAGATACGCGCTGGAATGCAGCTGCCGCACTGGCCGAGGCAAAAGCAAATCGGAAACCTGTGTTCTCGCCCGTGATCCCCCTTCGCCAGGGCGGCCGCGGCTATATTGCTTATCTCCCCCTATTTCCCCGCGGGGAGTTCGATGGCTTCCTTATTGGAGTCTTTCGATTGAAAAACGTATTCGATACAGCATTCAACACTCCCGCCCTCCAGGGATTTTCCGTGTCGGCCTATGTGAATGGTGAAGCCGCCTATGCTTCCGGACCAGTTCCAACGAGGCGTACGAATGACTCGCAGGAGGCGAAAATCGACTTTCATGGCCTGGACATCAAACTTGTCGTCACTCCGGCCGTACAATCCCAGCTCGGCCGGATTGGCCTCGCCAATACTTTGCTCATCCTGGGTCTCGCACTCAGCGTTACCCTCAGCTTCTCGATCCGCGCTTATCAATTGAAGGCGCAAGGAACGCGCAGACTGCTGCGGGCCAACAGACGTCTCGAGGCGGAAGTCTCCGCCCGGCAGCACGCCGAGGGCAGACTCCGGGAGAGCGAAGAGCGTCTGCGGGCAGTACTCGATTCCGCGACAGGCGTCTCGGTCATCAGCACCGATCAGGAGGGCACGATTACCTATTTCAGTCGCGGCGCGGAGCGGCTGCTCGGCTATTCGGCAGGCGAATTGATCGGCAAGCAATCGCTCGTGGCCTTGCATGATCCTGATGGGATTGCAACCCGTGCTTCAGACCTGGTCGCAGAGCTTGGCTCCGCTGTGGAAGGGTTCGGTGTTCTCGTGGCCATCCCCCGCCTCCGTGGAAGCGAGCGACGGGAGTGGACCTATGTACGCAAGGATGGAGTGCGCCTCACCGTGGATCTGAATATCACGGTTTTGAAGCGCGAGGATGGCAGCGTCGCCGGCTATCTCAGCACCGGCGTCGATGTCACGGCGCGCAAAGCGATGGAAAGGCAACTCCGGCAGACGCTGCGGGAGAAAGAAACCGCGCAGGCGCTGCTGGAGGCGGCCGGCCGGATCGGGAAGCTCGGCCATTGGGTCCTCCCGCTCGATGGGAGCGGCCCGCAGTGGTCCGATACGACATACGCAATCCATGAAGTGCCGGTGGGCACGCCGATGTCGCTCGAGCATGCTGTCTCCTTTTTCCATCCCGAGGATCGCCCGATGGTGGACGAATACGTCGGCAGGATGCTGAACGCCGGCGATGCATTCGAGTTCGAGGCGCGTCTGGTCACCGCCCGACACAGGACGGTGTGGGTGCATATCCGCGCCGAGCCCGCATGCGACGAGGATGGCCGGGTGGTCGCATTCCGGGGAATCATTCAGGACATCGATGAGCGCCGGAAGGCCGCCGAGCTGCTCGAGAAGCGCAATCGCCAGCTCGAGGTCGCGACGGCTGCAGCCGAGGCACACGCGCGCGCAAAGGCCGAGTTCCTTGCGAACATGAGCCATGAAATCCGCACGCCGCTCAATGCGATTATCGGAATCTCGGAGCTGCTTTCGGATTCCGACCTCGATGCTCGGGACAAGGAGTTCGTGGAGACGATCCAGAACAGCGGCGATGTGTTGCTGGGGCTGATCAACGATATCCTCGATTTCTCGAAGATCGAGTCTGGCCAGCTTGAGCCGGAGCGCATCCCCGTGAACCTGCGGGAGTGCGTCGAGTCCGCCCTCGATGTCGTAGCGCCTGCCGCCTCCCGCAAGCATCTCGAGCTCGTTTACTGGATCGATCGGGATGTACCTCCATCGATCATCGGAGACCCCACCCGCCTAAGGCAGGTGTTCGTGAACCTTGCGGGCAATGCGATCAAATTCACGAATGAGGGGGAGGTGTTCGTGAAGATCTCCCGCCATGCCGCTTCGGATGGAGAGCTGTGGCTGCATGTGGAAGTTCGCGACTCCGGAATTGGCATTCCAGCCGACCGGATGGACCGGTTGTTCCAGGCGTTCAGCCAGGTGGATTCCGCCACCACCCGCCGCTATGGCGGCACCGGTCTCGGCCTGGCGATCTCGCAGAGACTCATTCAAATGATGGGCGGTCGCATTTGGGTCGACTCCGAGGTGGGCAAGGGATCGACTTTTCAGTTCGAAATTCCCGCCCACCCCGTGGATATGCCGATTCCCGCCACGATTGGCAGGTCAGTCGCCCGCAGCCTGGATGGACTCCGCGTGCTGATCGTGGATGATAATCCGACCAACCGTTGGATCCTGCACATGCAGGTGGAGTCGTGGGGCATGGTTCCCGTACTGGCCGAAGGATCACGCCAGGCGCTCACCCTCGTCGAGCATGACGGCGATTTCGCGATGGCCATTCTCGATCTCGATATGCCCGATCTCGACGGTGCTGAGCTTGCCAAGGAGATTCGTAAGATTCGATCCGAGGCAGAATTGCCAATCCTGCTGCTCACTTCAATGGGTGAGCGGCGAATTGACCTCTCGGCCGCCGGAATTACTGGACTCCTCACCAAGCCCGTGAAGTCCGGCCCGCTTTTCAACGCAGTCAAAAATATCCTGGCCGATACTCGCTCCCTTGCAAAGCCAACCCAGGGAGCAGGCGGCCACGTCATGCTGGCCAAAGATTTCCCGCTCCGAATCTTGATCGCGGAGGACAACCCCGTGAACCAACGGGTAACTGCCTTGCTCCTCCAGCGCATGGGCTACCAGCCGGTGGTCGTGACAAATGGTGTCGAGGTTCTCAGCCTCCTGGAACGCGAGAAGTTCGACGTCATTCTCCTCGATGTGCAAATGCCCGAGATGGATGGCCTCGAAGCGGCTCGCGAAATCTGCCGCCGCTATTCCAATGGCGAACGTCCGTGGATGATCGCGTTGACCGCTCATGCCGTGGAAGGCGACAAGACAGATTGCCTCGCCGCCGGGATGGATGACTATTTGAGCAAGCCTCTCCGGAGCGTAAATCTCGAGCAGGCTCTTCGGAATGCCCATGCCCACTGCCGCACAGGGCATACTGCGACCTGAAGCGCGGAAATTCCGGCACCTGAAAATTCCTCAGGGAAAGACCTGAGAATTGTCAGCAACCGCCGCGCGCCTCGAATCCGTACTTCTTGAAAGGACGCCGCATCAGCCGCTTCGGTAAGTGCCCCGCCACTGTGTGGCCGCTCTACGGTTTCTTACAAAATAAGACTCGGAATGAAGTCGAGATGAAACCCGTGGCACGAAGGCTCCAGTCGAAAAAATTTGCAGTTTTATTGAACAATGCCGGGGAAAACCCTGTCGAAGCTTAACAACATTAAACAATGGGCGGTCCGGATTGAATGAATAGCGACCGTTCAACGTCTTAACCATAGGAGGATCGCCCGGACACCGGCGTAAGAAAACAATGGCTATCGAAGATACCGATACCGGATTTCAGCTCTATCTGAGGGAAATTGCACGCTTCCCGCTCCTCACTCCGGAGGAGGAAGTGAAGCTGGCACGGAAGATCAAACGCGGTGATGCCCAGGCACGCGCCCACATGGTGCGCGCGAACCTCCGTCTGGTCGTCAAGATTGCACGAGACTACCAGGGTCTCGGCCTTCCATTGCTCGATTTGATTTCGGAAGGAAATATCGGTCTGATGAAAGCCGTTGAGCGGTTTGACCCGAAAAAGGGCGGCAAGCTCAGCACCTACGCAGCTTGGTGGATCAAGCAATCCATCAAGCGGGCTCTGGCGAACCAGAGCAAGACGATCCGCCTGCCCGTCCATCTCGTGGACAAGATTTCGAAGATCCGCCGCGTCGCGATTCAGATGAGCGAGGAGCTCGGTCGTGAACCCACCGACGACGAGCTGGCCGAGGAGATCGGCATGTCGTCATCCAAGGTGGCGCAGTTGAAGACCGCGGCGATCCGCCCGGCTTCGCTGGACGCACCGATCGGCGATGACGACTCCACGGAATTTGGCGAAATCGTTGGCGATGCGGAAGCACAGGATCCCTTCGAACTGCTGCGTGATAAGGACTTGCGCGATGAGGTCGGCGATCTGCTCGGCGTCCTCGATGAGCGCGAGCGCAAGATCATCAATTCCCGTTTCGGCCTGGACGGTCAAAAGCCCAAGACCCTCGAGGAAGTCGGCGAGAAATTCGGCGTCACCCGCGAACGCATCCGCCAGCTCCAGAATATCGCGCTGCACAAGATGCGGCGCGCTCTGAGCAAAAAGGAAAAGCCAAAGCCCGAAGCGCTGGTCTGACCACCTGTCGCAGCCGCGGCGACGCGGGTCTCAGTTTGAAAAGGCCGGATGCTTCTGGGGGGGACGTCCGGCCTTTTCAATTTTCACCGCGAAACTCCCGAAGACCTCTTTTGCGAAGCTTCATGCCTCCTCGGGGAAAGAGTGGATTATTCCAGCGGCCGCCGCCTGTGGGCGACGCATCAATCCGCAGTCGACCCCGCAATTAGATAGTGACCTCGACTCCCGGCGTCGGCACGACGACTTCGGTATCCGGCAGATGAGCAGCCAGTTCGCCACGGAACCATGCAATGGCAGGGGAGTCACCGTGGACGAGGAGGATTTTTTTCGGCCGCAGCCTCACCGCGTAGGCGAGCAACGTCTCCCGGGACGCATGGGCACTGAAGCTGAAGGAATCGATATGGCAGCGGGCTTCGATGGCCGGGACCTGTGGATCGAGCTGAACCTTGGCGCCTGTCCCGGCGGCACGCACTCTGCCGGCCGGTGAATCGGGATCGGCATAACCGACGAAGAACAGGCTCTGGATCGGATCGGGTAGGATTTTTCTCGCCCAGAAATTCGATAACGTACGCTCCGACATCATACCGCTGGAGAGCGCGAAGATGCAGTGTTTGCGGGCGGGAAATGTGTGCACTTCGTTCCCTGAGAGAACGTAAGGAGCCATTTCATTCAGCAGGGAAAGGCTGGGGCGCGAGCGATCCGCACAATGGGCGAGCGCATCGTAGGCAGCCGTAATCTTCGTGCTCAGCCCGCCGATGTAGACCGGAGTATGGCCTAGCTGCCCCGCCTGGCGCATGTTCCATAGCATGGTGAGCACTTCCTGAGTCTTGCCCAGAGCGAAGACCGGGATTGTCACACTGCCGCCGCGCTCGAAGGCATCGAGGATGGCTTGCGCAAATCGCCGCTCCTCCGCCTCACGCGTAAAGCCCGCCGCCAGGGGAGCGTCGCCGCGCGTGGTTTCCATGATGAGCACGTCCACTCCGTCGGATGGAAAATCCGCACCGCGCATCAGCGTCTGCGACTCGAAATTCACGTCCCCGGTGTAAAAGACCGTGCGACCTTCCCCACGAATAAGCACACCCGCCGAGCCGAGGATGTGTCCGGCATGGTAGAATTCGAGCGTCGGCTCGACACCATCGCCGCAGCCGCGCTCGCCATTCAAAGTGAACGGGAGTCTCACCGGCACCGGCCGCCACATGCTACGGCAAAATTCCACCCCGCGATGGGTGAAGAGCGGGCAGTCCATCACTCCCTCGTCCTCGCGCTGCCGCATCATCACGTTCACCGAGTTGTGCAGCATGATCTCGCCGATGCGTTGGGTGGCCTCGGTGAGAAAAACGTGCACCTTCTGTTCGACCCGCGTAAGGACTGGCAGGGAGCCGATATGGTCCTGGTGCGCATGCGTGACCACAATGGCATTCACGCTGCCCGGAGGAATGCGCGAGTAATCGGGAGTGGCGGCGAATCCGCGCTCCTTCGGGTGCATTCCGGCATCCAATACCACGCTGCGCCCGCCGATTTTCAAGAGATAGGAATTCGCACCGATCTCGGTTTGGCGGGTTAGATTAACGAATTCCATCGCGCGTTCATAGACCCCGGCATTCCGAGGGAAAATGTAAATCTTTCAATCCGCCTGCAATAGAGCGGCCTTGCGAGCATCATTCGCATGCGGCAGGCCTGCCGGTCGCACGGGAACCAGAGCCATAAGTGGCAGGAGGAATGCAATGGACATCGGCGCGGCGAGGGCAAATTCACCAAACAATGCCAGGGCCAGCAGCACCCATGAGCAACCAACGATGAGGGCAAGGACCATCCGATCGCGGCGCCGAACGCCCCACCATGGGAGTGAGGCCGCGATCACCAGGCCAGCCAGCGACAGCCATGGCGAAACGGATGCCGTCGTGAGCAGGTGGTTGAAAAGAGCCGCGAGGCCCTCGGGCTGCATGCCCCCCGCAAGCTGTACTGCAATGACGCGGCTGCGGAATGTCGCATCGAGATCCGTCGAGATTTCGCCTTCCTCGCTGTGCTCGGTGCGCAGCAAGAGATCGCTGTAGGCGATTCGCTCGAGCAGCCGCGCTGCACGCGGTTCGAAACTCGACAATCCGCCGGCATCCACTGGGAATGAATATTTCCCGACCTCGAGGATGCCTGGAGCCGCTCCCCGGACTGAATCCAGCGGCAGCCCCTTCGCCGCGAGAAAGAATCTCAAGACATTCGAGGGTACGACCCGCTCGCCGGATCGGCCCATAAGCGCCACCTGCTGCCCGGAGGCAGCCCGCTCGCAGCCGGCGGGGAATCCGGCTGGAATCCATGCCCGCGACGGCTGCACCAGCGGGATGCTGGATGCGAGAGCCACATGGGGAAGCGGACTCAAGCCGCTGTCGCCCGTAAACACAACGGGCACGCGCGCGTCGCCGAGCTTCGCCTCGAGAAGAGAGGCATCGTTATCCCGTGCGATCGGATCCAGAAAAACCACTCCCTGGGGCTCGTAAGGAAAAATCGAGCGAAGAACGAGCGCGGCATCCAGGGAACCGATCATCCCGGATTGTGCGGAGGATCCGATCTCGACGACCGTGATCGGCTCCGGCTTGGGCGGGCCGGCATTTGCGACCATCCACGATTGAATGACCGGCCATGCGGGCGATCTTACTTCCGCCAGGATCGCAGCCGCCGCGACGATCACAAACCCGACTGCGAGTCCGATGCGATTCATATGCCTGGCGAGGCGTGCACTGCCTTCACTCGCTCGCTCGTTCTCATTTTCCTGCTTCCAGTAACTCACGAGCATGCGCAAGGGCTGCTTCACCACCCCGGCTGCCCAGCATGCGCGCGATCTCCTCCTCACGCCCCTTCGCTGCGACGGAGGTCAGCTCGGAGATCGTGCGACCGCCGACGACCGTCTTGCTCACGACGAAGTGCGCCGCTGCAGCCGATGCCACCTGCGGCAGGTGAGTGATGCACAGGACTTGCCTGCACGTTCCAATCTCACGCATTTTCCTGCCGACCGCGTGCGCGACTTCCCCGCCGACATTCGCGTCGATCTCATCGAAAACCAATACCGGCACCTCGTCCTGGGCTGCCAGAGAGGTTTTGAGCGCCAGCATCACCCTCGAGATTTCGCCACTCGATGCGATGGATCGCAGCGGCTGCGCCGGCTCGCCGGGATTCGGCGAAAAGACAAACTCCACCGTCTCGAGTCCATCCGGTCCCGGTTCGCAGGCATCGAGACGAATTTCGAATCCCGCCTTGAGAAAGCCAAGGTCCCCGAGATGTTTGCGCACCGAGGTCGCGAGTTTCGGAGCGGCGGTGGATCGCGCCTTCGAGAGCTTCTTACCGATATCGATCGTACGCCTCTTTGCGGCGGCAATTTCTGCGTCGAGATTCGCCCCCCGTTCGGCCTGGCCGCGCAAGGCCTCAAGGCGGGCAGTGGCCTGCACGCCAAATGCGATGACCTCCGCCAGCGTCGCTCCGTACTTGCGCTTGAGATTCTGGATGAGATCGAGCCGCCCCTCGATCTCGCTCAAGAAGCGCGAGTCCGCATCGATGTGGTCACCATAGGATGAGAGTGCGCGGGCGAGATCAGCGACTTCGTCGATAAGAGCTGCGTGGCGGTCAACGATCCCGGACTGCGTGGCGTCGAGCCGCGCGATCTCCCGGGTCACGCGCCCGATCTCGGCGAGGCGGCTCTCGATCGAATCCTCGGCCTCGCTCAATCCCTGCGCAGCGGTCGCAGCCAGCTCTTTGAGCCTCTGAGCGCTGGCCGATGTCTGCTGGCGGGCCAGGAGCGCCTCTTCCTCGTCAGCGTGGAGGTTTGCGGAGTCGATTTCGCCGGCTTGGTGCGCAAGAAGATCGATCTCCCGCTCGCGGGCCTGGGCCGTTTCCAGGGAGTCGGCCTGCTCCCGTTCGAGCTCGAGCCATGCCTGCCGCGCCGCCCGATAGCTCGTGAGAAGGCCCTCCGATCCAGCAAAAGCATCGAGCAGACGAGTCTGTGCCTCCCGCGCAAATAGGGACTGGTGGTCGTGCGGGCCGTGCAGGTCGATGAGGGCATCTCCGATCTGGCGAAGAAGCGCGAGCGTGCAGGGCGAGCCGTTCACGAACTGCCGGCCGGCCCCCGCCGCGGAAATGACCCGCTTGAGGAGGAGCTGGCCATCCTCGCAAGGCTCGACTCCCGCAGCTTCGAGAAGGGGCGGGATCGGCGAGCCCTGCGGCAGCTCAGCGATGGCCTCGATCGCACACTCGGTCTCGCCCGATCGGATCGCGGACTTGTCGGCGCGCTCACCGAGCAGAAGCTTGAGGCCGCCTATAAGGATCGACTTGCCTGCGCCGGTTTCACCTGTGATCGCGACGAAGCCCGCGGGAACGTCCCAGGAGAGGGATTCCACGAGTGCGAAATTACGGATCCGAAGCGAAGCGAGCATTGCAGCAGCGCGGGGGAATATGACAGCTTCCGTGGCGGAATGAAAGCGGCTGAGGGCCTCGAAATCACCTTCCTTGGAACCGGTACTTCGCAAGGGGTGCCAATGATCGCATGTGAGTGCCCCGTCTGCCGCTCAAGCGACCCGCGGGACTCCCGCCTCCGTACAGCGGTGCGCATTCGCACGCCCCATACCGAGATCGTCATCGACACGCCGCCGGATTTTCGGACCCAGGTCTTGCGTGAGGATATCCGGCGCATCGATGCCGTGCTCTATACCCATTCCCATACGGATCACGTCATGGGCTTCGACGATTTGCGTCGATACTGCGAGACGCAGGACAAGGAAATGCCGATTCATGCCACCGCGGAGGTCATCGAGGATTTGAAACGAATCTTCTCGTTTGCCTTTGCCGCCGGAGGGCCCGCGTTCCGCAACTATATGCGGCCCCTCACGCAGGAGATCACCGGGCCGTTCTCCCTGGGCGATCTCGAGATTACGCCGACCCAGCTTCCACATGGGCGATTTTCCACCACGGGCTACGTTTTCACCCATGATGGGCGTCGGAAGCTCGCCTACTTTACCGACTGCAATGCCGTGCCCCCCGAGGCAGTCGAAGCAGCGCGCGGCGTCGAGCTGCTCGTAATCGACGCCCTGCGTCACCATCCCCACCCGACCCATATGAGCGTGCAGGGCGCCATCGAGGCCGCCCGGGCGATCGGGGCGAAGCAAACCTACTTCACGCACATGGGCCACGATCTCGGCCATGCGCAGACCGAGGCGGAACTGCCCAATGGCGTACACCTGGCCTATGACGGTCTGCGAGTGCTCATTCCATGAGATCGGCTCTCACGGCAATTGCTCTTCTTGCGCTGGCAGGCGCGGCTTTTGCCTCGCCCGCCCAGACACCGCCGACACCGGAGGCTGCAGCCACGCTCGTCATTTACAATCACACCGATCCCCAGTCGCAGGCGCTCGCGAAATATTATGCCGGCCGGCGCGGCATTCCCGCCGACCACCTTCTCGGGATTGACTGCTCGTCCAAGGAGGAAATTTCCCGCGACGAATTCCTCGTGGATATCCGATCCCCGATTCGAAATGCATTCACCGCCCATGGCTGGTGGCGCGTGGAGACTGGGGAGGACGGCCAGCACTATGTGCGCTCGGCGAGCATCCGCTTCGTCGCGGTGATGCGCGGCGTGCCACTCAAAATCCAGTCGAGCACCCGTGATACCGCGTTGGAAGCACATGCGGACATCCAGCCGGGAACCCCAATGGCGCTCATTGCTGGACAAAATGAGGCCTGCGTGGACTCGGAAATCGCCGCGATGTTCTCCCTGATCCCAGAGACCGCCGGCTTCATCCCGAATCCTTATTTCCAGCAGTCCGTCCCCGCATTGACTCTGCCGCCGGCACATACGCCGCTGCTGGTGTGCCGGCTCGACGGACCGAGTGATGCCATCGTGCGGCATATGATCGATGCGGCGATCGCCACCGAAAAGACCGGTCTCTGGGGATGGGCTTATCTCGACGAGCGGAGCATTCTGAGTCCCGGCTATGTCGTCGGTGACGAATGGCTGACCTCTGCGGGATCGGCGATGCGGCGACAGGGAATCCCGGTGATCGCCGACTATGCATCGGAGGTACTGCCGCCCGGTTTTCCGATGACCGATGCCGCCGTTTATTATGGGTGGTACACTCAGGACGTGGCTGGCCCCTTCGCCTTGCCGGGTTTCAAATTTCTGCCCGGCGCCGTCGCGGTACACATCCATTCGTATAGCGCGCGCACCGTGCGTGACCCCAATGCGGCCTGGGCGGGCCCCCTGCTCGCGCGTGGAGCCGCAGCGACGATGGGTAATGTGTATGAGCCATATCTCGAACTCACCGTCCACTTGGATATCCTCCAGGATCGACTGATGAATGGGCTCACCCTCGCCGAGGCGGCTTACACAGCGACGCCGGGACTCTCCTGGATGAATGTCGTACTCGGCGATCCACTTTATCGGCCGTACCAGTCCTGGTCGGCGTTGACTCCGACCACCGGAGTTCATCCGAACATCTGGCAGCGGTATCGGCAGATCGTACTCGATGCCAACGGCGATCCACTCCAGGCCATCCCGGAGCTGACCAAGCTCGCGATCGATGCGAAGACGTCGATGCCGCTCGAGGCGCTCGGCCAGGCGCAGGCTGCCGCTGGCCAGTTCGACACCGCATTGCAGACTCTCCGTGATGCGGCGAAGGTCGAGCACAGTAGACTCATCCGTTTCCGCCTGGCACTCGAACGAATCGAAATCCTTCGCCGGGCAGGTCGCAAGGATGATGCCGTGGAGGCGATAAAGGAGGATCTGGGAACCTTCGACTCCGACGAGGAGCAGACCACGCTTGGCCGCATCGCCCTCGCGATCAACCCTCCGCCGCCTCCCACTCCCTCACCAATACCCTCGCACACGCCATGAGTCGCCTCCTCCTCGATGCGTACAGACAGGCACTGGGTGCCGATGGACTCTCCGTGCATGATGGGGTTGCGGATTTTTCCGGCATGTCGG
>Ga0068856_100000140_pt1 | contig 73194 bp, 79 predicted proteins | sample KBSCornC62_FD_66595 | JGI IMG/M metagenome (GOLD analysis project Ga0068856, IMG submission 66595) | Corn rhizosphere microbial communities from Kellogg Biological Station, Michigan, USA - KBS Corn C6-2 | ecosystem: Host-associated > Plants > Roots > Rhizosphere > Soil ...
CGATGTATGCGGTTTACCACGGCCCGGAGGGGCTAACGCACATCGCCCGCCAGGTGCACCGGCGCGCGAGCGTGCTGGCGGCGGGACTGGCAAAGCTCGGCTTTGCGCCAAATTTCCAAGGCTTCTTCGATACGGTCACCGTGAATGCCGGTGCCAAGCAGAATGAAATCGTTGCCGGCACACGCGCTGAAAAGATCAATCTACGGATCGGCGACGGCACACTTGACGGCACACTCGGCATTGCCGTCGATGAGACCACGACGCCTGCCGTGATCGAAGCGGTGTGGCGCGCATTCGGCGGCAAATTTGCATACGCGGACATCGAAGCCGGCGCGCGGGAGGCGATTCCCGCCGAGCTGAAGCGCGGCACTCGCTTCCTCACCCATCCCGTGTTTCACGCCCACCGCTCCGAGACCGAGCTGCTGCGCTACATGCGCAAGCTGAGCGACCGCGATCTCGCGCTCGACCGCGCGATGATTCCGCTGGGCTCCTGCACCATGAAGCTCAATGCCACCACCGAGATGATTCCGCTGACCTGGCCGGAATTTTGCAATCTGCACCCGTTCGCACCGCGCGGACAGGCCAACGGTTATCACGCGCTGTTCAAACGGCTGGAGCAGTGGCTGTGCGACATCACCGGCTATGACGCCATCTCGCTGCAGCCCAATTCCGGCGCGCAGGGCGAATATGCCGGACTGCTCGCGATCCGCGGCTACCACGCCGCGCGCGGCGAGCCGCATCGCAAGATTTGCCTGATCCCCTCCTCCGCGCATGGCACCAATCCGGCTTCCGCCAGCATGGTCGGCATGGATGTCGTGGTGGTCGCCTGCGACAAGCGCGGCGACGTCGACGTCAATGATCTCAGCGCCAAGGCGGCGCAGCACGGCAAAAACCTCGCCGCCGTGATGATCACCTATCCCTCGACCCACGGCGTGTTCGAGGAGCACATCCGCGAAATCTGCGACATCGTGCATGGCCATGGCGGCCAGGTCTATCTCGACGGCGCCAACATGAACGCGCAGGTCGGGCTGTCGCGGCCCGGCGATTACGGCGCCGACGTCAGCCACCTCAATCTGCACAAGACCTTCTGCATTCCGCATGGCGGCGGCGGACCGGGTATGGGACCGATCGGCGTCAAGGCGCATCTCAGGCCATTCCTGCCCGGTCACCCCAACGGCGAAAAACAAAGCGTCGTCGGGCCGGTGTCGGCGGCGCCGTTCGGCTCGGCCTCGATCCTGACCATCTCCTATATCTACATCCTGATGATGTCGGGCGAAGGCCTGACGCGCGCCACCGAGATCGCGATCCTCAACGCCAACTACATCGCGACCAAACTCGAGCCGCATTTCCCGGTGCTGTACCGCAATGCGCGGGGCCGGGTGGCGCATGAATGCATCGTCGACCCCAGGCCGTTGAAGGCGACCAGCGGCGTCACCGTCGACGACATCGCAAAGCGGCTGATCGATTACGGCTTCCATGCCCCAACCATGAGCTTTCCGGTGCCGGGCACGCTGATGATCGAGCCGACCGAGTCGGAATCCAGGGCCGAGCTCGACCGTTTTTGCGACGCCATGATCGCGATCCGGCGCGAGATATCGGAGATCGAAAGCGGCCGCTGGAAGGTCGACGCCTCGCCGCTGCGCCACGCGCCGCATACCGTGCACGACATCGCCGACGACAATTGGAGCCGCGCCTACAGCCGCGCCGAGGGCTGCTTTCCGGCCGGCACCTCGCGGACGGACAAATACTGGTGTCCGGTGGGGCGGGTCGACAACGTCTATGGCGACCGCAACCTGGTCTGCTCGTGCCCGCCGATTGCGGAATATGCGCAGGCGGCGGAGTAGGACGACAACGGTCCCCTTCCCGTCATGGCCGGGTTTATCCCGGCCATCCACGCTTTGGCTTCACTCGTGGAAAAGACGTGGATGCCCGGGACGAGCCCGGGCATGACGAAGATTGGAATCGATCCTTAGGGCGCGATCAGCGCCTGCTTTGCGGCGTCCCAGCGCCACAGCCGGTCATTGGTCAATTCGGTGAAGCCCCACCAGCGGTGCACCGGATTGTGCCGGCTGAAATCCTCGCGGCCAGCCAAGATGTCGCGGCCGAGCGCGGTGAGCGACAATTTGCTGCGCCAGTAACGCTCGCGGCGTTCACGGTCACCATGCATTTCCTCGGTAAACGGCCTACCATCAAGACCCGATACCGCGGGTACCGGCGCATCCGCCAAACCATCCAGCCGTTCGCCGATCTGCCAATAATCGAGAACCCGACGCGCGTGTTGCGCTTTTCGTGCCCGGGGAAAACGTCGGGCGGGGTGACGTTACCCTGCCCGATCAACTCCAGCATGCGCATTTCCGTGGCGCCGAGCCCGCTCGTCCGGCCCGGCAATTCCTCAAGCAGCGCTACGACCGTTGGCCGGAAGAGCGGCAGCGCGCCTAATTCGTTCGAAAGCAGACCAAACCAGTCCTGTGGCGTCGGCTGACGCCAGGCCCGCCAGGCCGAGCTTGCGAGTTCGAGCTGCGGGCCCGCGATCTTGATCGCAGGAAACCGACGTGCGAGCAGGCGCTCCGGCATCAGTTCTCCAATCGAGATATCCGTTTGCACCAAATTCAGTTTCGAAACGATCTTATCGTGCGGGCGGAAACATGTGAGCAACCAGATCAGGATCAGTTGCGCGTTCGGATCGGGATCGATCCACAGATCGATTGCATCGAACCGATCGCCGACGTCGGTCAAACCGAATGATGCGAACGAGGCGAACGACTCCGCGAGTTCGGCGTCCGACAGCAATGGTCCGGTAGCGAAGCGGTAGCCGATCCCGATCACCTTGTCGGCGATACCGGCTACCTTGAGGCATCCAGCACCGGAGTCGCTGGTCGTCAAGATAAGGCGCTTCATCGTTCTCACTGCCTCGCAGGCGGGATCAACACGCAAACAACAAAACGGGCCCCGAAAACGTCGGCAACTCAACGTCCTCGGCGCCCGTGTCTGTCGAAACTTCGGTCATTGACCCAAGTTCGGAAAAGAACTCACTCGTCGGCGGGCTCCTCGCCGTCGGCGTCGCGCTCGGGTTGACCGGCCAGGATCTGCTCGGCGATCAGGCCGGAGTTCTGCCGGATCGCGGCTTCGATCTTGGCGGTCATGTCGGGGTTGGCCTTCAAAAACGCCTTCGAGTTTTCACGGCCCTGCCCGAGCCGCTGGCTGTCATAGGAGAACCAGGCGCCGGATTTCTCGACGATGCCGGCCTTGACGCCGAGGTCGAGGATTTCGCCCATCTTGGAGACGCCCTCGCCATACATGATGTCGAATTCGACCTGCTTGAACGGCGGCGCCAGCTTGTTCTTCACCACCTTGACGCGGGTGGTGTTGCCGACCACTTCGTCGCGCTCCTTGATGGCGCCGATGCGGCGGATGTCGAGGCGGACGGAAGCGTAGAATTTCAGTGCGTTGCCGCCGGTGGTGGTTTCCGGCGAGCCGTACATCACGCCGATCTTCATCCGGATCTGGTTGATGAAGATTACCATGGTGTTGGACTTGTTGATCGAGGCGGTCAGCTTGCGCAGCGCCTGGCTCATCAGACGCGCCTGCAGGCCGGGCAGCGCGTCGCCCATTTCACCCTCGAGTTCGGCGCGCGGCACCAGAGCCGCGACCGAGTCCACCACCAGCACGTCGACCGCGCCGGAGCGCACCAGCGTGTCGCAGATTTCCAGCGCCTGCTCGCCGGTGTCGGGCTGCGAGATCAGGAGCTCGTCGATATTGACGCCGAGCTTGCGGGCGTAGACCGGATCGAGCGCGTGTTCGGCGTCGATGAAGGCGCAGATGCCGCCCTTCTTCTGGCCCTCCGCCACCGTATGCAGCGCCAGCGTGGTCTTCCCTGAGGATTCCGGCCCGTAAATCTCGACCACCCGCCCCCTCGGCAGGCCGCCGACGCCGAGCGCGATATCGAGTCCGAGCGAGCCCGAGGAGATGGTCTCGATATCCATCGAGCGGTCGTTCTTGCCCAGCTTCATCACCGAGCCCTTGCCGAACTGACGCTCGATCTGGGAAAGCGCGGCGGACAGGGCCTTGGTCTTGTCCATGGAGGATCCTTCGACGATACGCAGGGCAGTGGCGGACATTGGGTCGTGCTCCTTATGACGGGGATTCGCTAGCGGGACAAACGGGGCAGGAATCGGGATGGAGAATCGGCTGTTGTGGTAGGCTGGGAACCTTGTACCACGTTTGTTCTTCGTTCGCAATATGTTCTTTTTGGATCGGTATGCTTTCCGCGTTTAACCCCCGGTGGCGTCACTGGAATTTGGCAGTGTCCCAGTTCACGGATCCGTGTTCTCAGGGGAGAACAAAGTTCACTTTTGAACATAAGTGGACCGACCACAGGCGACCAAGACCAACCGGCGCTCGGTATGCCAGGAAAAGCAAAGCGCCCGGCCGCGCGAGCACCGAACGCTTTCTCATTCCGAACGGCAAGACGCTTCCTCAGATTAGCGGCTGTGTTCTTGGAATATTGCCCCCGCCCCATCGGGGCACGTCAATGGTTGAAAGGCATCAAGAGCCAATTCGACCGAAGTACGTCCCCAGCGCCAGACCCGAGATCCACAGGGTTGCCCTGGTCTTCCAATCCATCGTGTGCCTCAGTTGGCGGCCTCTTTCATTTTACGCGGGTTCACCATCATCATCGAACGGAGCGAGTGATGAGCTTTCATCGTATCGCTGAACGAGAAAGAGCAAGTGCCCCAATTCCCTTGCTGCTAGGGCCGAAACGAAAACGGCCCCGTCTGGATGGGGATCGAGACGGGGCCGTCAACGGGTACAGACTGGAGGCAAATCCCCTGCTCCCGAAATACCCATGAATGACTCGCCTTACATCAACATTACAGACGCGTAATGTTTGGCTCCGTCCTGATTTGAGGTTGCAAGTGTCCCAATTGGGCAGCATCCGATCACGACTACTGGCCTGTTTCGACCCACGGCGGCCCAATTTCAAAAACGCAGTGGCCTGAATCGGTTACACTCGGGAGCGTGCGTAAAACTTGCAGTTCTCCGGTGAAGAACAAAGTTCACCTTGAACATAGATGGACCGTTCCGCCCGCCCAGTTCCACAATGTGATCGCAGTCACGGCGCCGGCCGCTTCAGCTCGCGGCTTTTCTGATCCGCCCGGAGCCGTGGCACTTGCCGCAGCGGGGCGGATAGATTCTGCGGCCGGGTTGCGCAGGCTGCTTGACCGATGCGAAGCCGGTGCCATGGCAGGTGGCGCACTTGCTTTCGACCGAGTCCGGTTTCGTCTGTTTCATGTTCGCTCGCAGATAACGATCTCTCATCCGCCCTCATTACAGATCGAGCCGCACGATCTCAAGGATTTCAGCGACCCGGCCGAACTAATATTTACCTCTGATCGGCCGCGCCAAAACCTGCACCCTGCAATTGTTCGCGGCGTATTTCTTTCTTGCTCGAGAAAGATTCTTCTTGTCCCAAACTAAACGGCCCGACGGCGCTGGAGAAGCCAAATTGGGGCCGCAGGCGGTGACCGTTGCAGGCGCAAACGGTCCGCCGCCTCATTGGGTGTGCCCGCCACATCGCCACAGGTTGGCGATGCGGCCGATATCCGAAAATCAAGCGCCCTGCGAATCCGCATCATTTTTCGGCAAGGCCGCGGTGGTATTTGAACCTTTTGAGTGGCGGCCAGACCTATCCCCTACCTGGGACATTGCATCACTCGGGGACTAAGCCTGCGCCGCCAAGCGAACATACTCCGCTTGGGCGGCGTAGTGCGTTTTTGGGCTCCTGACCGAGCGCGCGCGACGAAACGGGCCCCGACCGGAGTCGAAGCCCCTTCCGTCCGCCAGCCACCAGCGATTATTTCAGCGAACTGTTGATGCTCGTGAACATGCCGTTGAGGTTCGAGCCGAGGCCGTTGACGGCCGCGATGATGGCGAGGCTGATGCCCGCTGCAATCAACCCATACTCGATCGCGGTCGCGGCCGACTGGTCGGCAAAAAATCTCGAAAGCAGCGTCTTCATTTTCCCACCTCCTGGTAGAGCAATGACCGGACTTCTACCGGTCCCCACCGTGGAATTTGAGCTTCAATCGATAAGATAGCCCAAACCGTTCTGGTAAACCGGCGGTAAATATCCGCCATTTTGTTTCGCTTTGCTGCCCGAAAAAGCTCCGACCGGAGTCGGAGCCCAATTCCGGCAACCACGGCAAAACGAACCTGGTGTTGGGGTTCGAGCCGAGGCCGTTGGCCTCCGTTGAAGCACGGATGCGATCGCCGTCGACCAGGATGAAGCTGATACCTGTATTTAACCTCGGCATGGACATGATCGGCCGACCCGATGCTGGTTCGAAAGCCGTGGGATGATCTCCGATCTGAAAGAGCTGCTCGTGGTGTCCGTCGCGATGATTCTGTTCCTGTGCGCGGCGGCGACATCGCCCGGCCTGACCTGGCGCGCCAACCCGGCGCCACAAACCCTCACTGCCCGCTAGATCATTGCCGCCTCGCGTTGAGCGAGCGGCATCGCAGCGCCGTCCCTACACCAGCGCGATGCCCTTGGGCGGCGGCGAGACGGGGCCGGCGGGCACCAGTCCCAGCCTGAGTTCCTTGGCGCTGACGAAGCGGGCGCCGATCCGTTCGCCGCGGCGCCAGATCAGCGCGCATACCCGCAGCACCTCGCCGCTCGCGGTGAAGGCAAGGCCGAACAGTCTCGGCACCGCGAGATCGCCGACGTCGAGACAAACCCCGTTTTCGCTGACATCGATAATGGTGCATTCGATCCACGGCGCATCGGGCGCCGGGATCACAAATCCCGTCGTGTACAAATCGACCCGGACGCTCCTGCGCGAGCCGAGTTCTGTACGCTGCTTCACCATCGGTGACCCTCACCGATAGCCTTAAGAGAAAATGCTTCAACGCCGGTTATCGAGAAAAGTTAATACTTAGCTGCGCCCGGCAGACAAACCGGTTCCCGGCATGGAACGGTCGCGCCGGCGCTAGTCCGCGCTTGGCAGCCGCCGCATGGTGAATTCGATCTCGCCGCCGGGCAGTTCGCGCCAGCTTTCCACCCCGCTCATATAGGCCGCCTTGGGATAACGCGCGAGAAAATCCCGCGCCGCGGCCCGCGCCCGGTCGCGCGGCAGGGTAAAGGTCTGGCGCAGATAGCCGTCACCCGGCTTGCGCCGGCGAGACATCCGGTCTGCCAGATCGCGCGGGCGCATGGCCATGTCGCCTACTCCGACACTGAAAACGACCCTCTCAATATAGCGTCGGCGAGCGGCCAATCCGAGTCCCGCCGCGGGTTAATTAGCGCTCCGCGGGGCATGGCAAGCCGCGCCCGCCATCGCGCTCAAATGTTGCTGCAGAGATCGCTGCAACTCACGCCCGCACCGCAGAGGAGGCGGACGGCATCGCGCCCCGTCAATTCGGATTGGTGGCCGTTTTCGTCTTCGACTTGGCCTTGGGGGCTACGTTGGACGCCTTGGGCGGGTCCGTACGCACATTGCCCCACGGATCGGCCGCAACCTTCGCATCCGGAATTTTCCGCAGCGAATCCTTGTAGGCCTTGTCCCGCACCTCGTCCGCGTCTTTTTCCTCCTGCGTCTTGGAGGGGACATCCGGCATCAGATTGACCTGGGGCATTTGCGCGTAAGCCGGCCTGATCAGCGTCGACCCCGACAGCAAGGCGAGCAAAGCCACCGCGCGTAAAACTCTCATTGGATTCTCCCCGCTGATTTTCCGTCAGCATACCATCGCGCCGGGGGCTGCGCCAAGCATCCCCGGCCGCGCTACAGATGGTCCGATTTGCAGGATTTCGGCAGCCAATCGTCCCAGATCGGACCGCATTTGGTGCAGCCATCCAGCAGAAGGCCCATCGCGATCACGCTCAAAACCAGTGCCAATCGCCGGAACATGGTCCACCACTCCCACGGGGCGGAATTATACCGCCGCAAGTCGGGCATTTTCAAGCTGCCGCGCGCGCGTCTACACTGTGGCAAAGTCACTTCTACAAGTCACCGCGCCGGGGGATCAGACGTTCATGCAAAGCGAGCAACAAGCCGCAACATTCGACATTGCGGAAGCCAAACGGATCCTCGGCGATGTCTTTGCGCCGTGGGTGCAGGATCTAAAATTGTCGCTCGAGCGCATCGAATGCGACCCGCCCGCTTCCGCGCCCGCCGACTGGCAGCCCGGCGCGGTGTTGCGAATGCCGTTCTCGGAGCGGCTGTGCCGGCATGGCGGCGTGGTCTGCGGCCAGGCGCTGATGGCGCTCGCCGATACCTCGATGGTGCTCGCGATCCTTGCCGCCAACCGCGGCTACCGGCCGATGACGACGGTCGATCAGACCACCCATTTCATGCGCGCGGTCTCTTCGTCGGATGTGCTGGCCGACGCGCGCATCGTCCGCCTCGGCCGCACCATGAGTTTTGGACGCGTCACGCTGTCGAGCGCCGCCGACAACAAGCCGGTGGCGATCGTCTCCAGCGCGTTTGCGATGCTGTAGGATTTAACATCGAACTTACTTGCCGAGGATCTTCTCGGCGGCGTTGACGATGCTGATGGTCGGGTTCTTGGCGCAGAACTCGCCGAACTTCTTGGCGTTGCCGACGAACACGTCGGTGTCGATGATCGCCTCGTCCTCATCACCCTTGTACCAGCCGTCCATCCAGGTCAGCACCATCTTGATCTCGTCGTCGCCGCCCTCGACGAACTGCTTGCAGGTCAGGGTCGACAGGTCGAGCACTACGGCGCCCGCCGGCATCGATGACAGCACCACCATCGCGGCAAACAGCATCGAAACGGTCGTCTTCATGATGATCTCCTTTGATCTTCTTCAGATCTTCCCGGGCGCAACAGCGGCACTGATGAACGGATTTCGGCAAGGCAATGGATGCGGCGAAAAGCTTGCAAGAGAAAGCTTACACGAGCCAGTCCGCCATTCGTAAACGAAACATGAAGGCGAATGCCAGCAGGGCCGAGGTTGGATTCAATTGTCCGTAATTCCGCGAGCTTATTCTGGGCCGGTAATGTCAAACCGGTTTTCAGATTTGTGACATGATCGAGAGACGCAGGGCACCACGGCACCGGGTACTGAAGGGGGCGACGGTCGCGTTCGACGGCTTCGGCCTCGATTGCACGGTCCGCAATTTGTCGGAGAGCGGCGCCGCGCTCGATTTCCCAAGCGCCGTTAGCGTACCGCCATCCTTTGTGCTGACGATCAAATCCGACCGGCTCGTCCGCCGCTGCCATCCAGTCTGGCGCAACGACCGGCGGGTCGGCGTCGCGTTCGACGACGCGGTCGAGCCAGGCGGCGCCCGCGCTGCGTAGCAAAGGCGCGGCAATCGGTCAGGCGTTGAAGCCGCGAGCCTTTCGTCGAGCGCGCCAGCGCCATAGCGCGGCTATCATCAGCACCAACACCAGCGCGGCCCCAATCGCCTTGGCCAAGAATCTTCCGCCCGGCCGGTCGATGGTCCGCGACCACAGCGACGGCGCCTCGCCTTGCCGCGCCAGACGGAATGCCACCACGCTGTCGCCGATCGTGGTGCCGGCTTCGGAGTGGCCGCCGGCCGCGATGACGACATATTGCTCGCCCTTCCAGAGATAGGTCATGGGATTGGCGATGCCAGGGACCGGCAGCCTGCCCTGCCACAGCTCGGCGCCGGATTTGGCGTCGAACGCGCGCAGATAGGCATCCATCGCCCCGGTGAATACCAGACCGCCCGCGGTGACGACGACGCCGTTCACCAGCGGCGCGCCCCAGTTGAAGGCGATGCCGAGCGGAGCCTTGTCTTCCGCGGTGCCGACCGAGGATTGCCACAGGATCTTGCCGGCCTTGAGATCGACCGCGACCATCACGCCCCAGGGCGGCTTGTTGCAGAGGATGCCGAGCGGAGAGATCGCGAGCTGGCGCGTGACCGCATAGGCCGCACCGCGCTGTGGCGCGAACTCCACTCCCTTCGACGGCTTGTAAGCCTCCGCTTCCGCGCGCGGAATCAGTTTGACGATGTGGATCGCGCGGCTGGTGTTGACGTAGAGGATCTGCTTGACCGGATCGAACGCCGCGCCGCCCCAGTTCACACCTCCTCCCGTCATCGGATAGATCACCGTGCCCTGCGTCGACGGCGGCGTGAACAGGCCTTCGTTTCGGGTGGCCGCGATCTGCTTCTCGCACGCGGACGAACCCGTGATGGGAAACGGCTTGAAGATGTCGTCGGCGGAAAATTTCTGCGGCGCGATAACCGGCACGTGGGTCGGAAACGGCTGGGTCGGCGAAAGCTGCTCGCCTTCCACCCCGCCTTGCGGCACCGGCCGTTCCTCGACCGGCCACACCGGCTGCCCGGTGTCGCGGTCGAGCACGAAGAGAAAACCGGACTTGGTCGGCTGGATCACCACGTCGCGCATACCTTGCCCGGTGTCGATCCGGGTCAGCGTCGGTTGCGCCGGCAGGTCGTAGTCCCAGACGCCGTGATGCACGGTCTGAAACGACCAGACCAGTTCGCCGGTCTCGGCGCGCAAGGCCACGACCGAGTCGGCATTGGCGTCACTGCCCGGGCGCTTGCCGCCAAAAAAATCCGGACTGGGCGACGACGTCGGCAGGAACACCAGCCCGCGCGCCTCATCCGTCGACATCGGCGCCCAGACATTGGCGCTGCCGGCCTCGATGCCGTCGCGAACCAGCGGGTCCCAGCTCCAGCGCGGCTTTCCGCTGCGCGCGTCGAAGGCGCGCACCACGCCCGACGGCGCATCGACCCGCGCGTTGTCCGATATCGAGGAGCCGACAACGACGACACCGCGGTTCACCACCGGCGGCGAGGTGATCTGGAATTCGCCCGGCCAGAGCAGCTTCATCCCGGCGTCGATCTTGACCTCGCCATTGTCGCCGAAATCGGCGCAGGGGATGCCCGTCTTCGCATCGAGCGCAATGACACGGGCATCGTTGGTGCCCATGAAGATGCGGACGCGACAGGCAGCGGTCTCGCTCGCCTGCGGATCCACCCAATGCGCGATGCCGCGGCAATTGTAACGATTGGCGGGACGCTGCTCGTTCGAGATCTTCGGATCGTAGCGCCACTTCTGTTCGCCGCTGCCGGGATCGAGCGCGATGACTTCGTTGAAGGGCGAGCACAGGATTAGGCTGTCTTCGACGAACAGCGGCGTTGCCTCGAACTTGGTCCGCGCCATCGCGAGCGGCGGCCGGCTGTCGAGATCGCCGGTGCGGAATTGCCACGCCCGCACCAGATTGTCGACATTGGCCGGCGTGATCTGGTTCAGCTCTGAAAATCGCGTGCCGCCGGCGTCGCCGCCCCAATATTCCCAGCCGAACGCGGGCGCGCTCACGAGCAGCAGCAGGGCAAACAGACAAGGCAGCATTCGCATGCGACGATCAATCCCGCGAGAAGCTAAAATACGGACTTCGGTGGAATGCAGTCAGGAAGTTTTCGGTTACGGCGTTTTCGGCTTCTTGGTCGCATCCGCGGGCTTGGCCGCATCGGCAGGCTTGGTCACCGCCCACGGATCGTATTTTTCCTTGGGCTCGGGGATTCGCTCGAGCGCGGCCTTGTAGGCCTTCTCGTCGACTTTCTTGACCGGCTCGGCCTTCTTGCTGTCGTCGCTCCCGCGCCTGTGGCCGCCCATCTGAGCCTGCGCGGGCATCGCCATCAACGCCAGGGCCGCCGCCGCTATCGCCCAACGCTTCATCGCCAAGCTCTCCCCGCCGTACCGCTTCGCAATTCTATCCTGCGAGCGGATGATGGCAAAGAGTTGATCGGCGTATGACGTTCGATTTCCGCGCCCTCGCCTCAGCACAAATTGAACCGCGTGAACGAAAATTAACCTGCGGGCGGCAGGCAATTTAAGGCTCGACAAGCTAAAATCGCCGGATGGGGCGGGTCGTTCTCACCATCGCGATAATGCTTGCGGCCGCGATTGCGCTGGCGGGATGCGGTCTCGCCGACAGTCATGCGGTGTGGCCGGAGATGCTGCGCAGCAAGGCAGCCGAACCGACGCTGGAGCCGCCCCCCGACGTCAAACAACTGGTTCGCCAGCATCTGGACGCCGTATTCACCGCCGCGTCGGCCCCCCGTGACGTGCAGGTTTCACCGGCGCGGCACGACCTTCGCGGGGCCGGCTGGACGGCTTGCGTCAAAGCCGAATTGACCTCGGCCACCGGCAAGCCGCTGGGCGTCCAGACCTACCGCATCAATATCAGCGACGGAACGATCTACGACCGGCAGCGGGTCGAGCCCGAGGACACCTGTCTCGCTGAGACTTTCGAACCAATCTAGCGGGAATGCGGTCAAAGGTGCGTCGCTTTCCCGCAACGGCGCGCCGATCCAGCGGAAGCTCTGGACAAGGCGTCCACATCAGGCTCAAATTTGATCCGAGCAGCCGGTCCGGCCACAAGCCGCGACAGGCTGCTCCGGCGCCCGCATCAATGACGGGCGCGGGAAAGCATAAACCGGGAGGATTTGATGGCCGTTTCACGTCGTGACATTCTGTTGGGCAGCGCTGGCGCACTCGGTGCCGCGAGTTTTTCATTTCCGAAGCCTGCCATTGCTCAGTCGGAACCGATCAAGATCGGCTGTCTCGCCGCGATCACCGGGCCGAGTTCGGCGCCCACGATCGGATTCAATCGCGGCGTGAACTTCGCGGTGGAGGCGATCAATGGCGCCGGCGGCGTCAAGGGCCGCAAGATCGAAATCGTGATGCGCGACACCCAGGGCGATCCGACCAAGGCGGTGAACGCCACCCAGGAATTGATCAGCCAGCAGAAGGTGCATGCGATCTGGGGCCCGCTCAATTCCGGCGAAGCGCTCGCCGTTACGCCGATCATGGCGCGCGCCAAGATGCCGAACCTGCATCCCTGCGTGGTCGAAAGCCTGATCGATCCCGCAAAATTTCCCAATGCGTTCCGCGTCGCGCCTTCCAACAGCCAGTGGGACGACGCCGTCCGCAATTATTGCCTGAAAATTCTCAAGGTGAAGAAGATCGCCGTGATCGGCGACACCACGGGCTATGGCGTCACCGCGGTCGGCGCCTCGGTCGCGGCGTTCAAAAAAGACGGCGCCGACGTGGTCTATCAGGCCAATATCGACGCCACCCAGCCCGACATGACGCCGGACATGCTGCGCGCCAAGAACGCCGGCACCGAGGTGATCGTGGTCTGGAGCGTCTCGACCGGCATGGAAGCACGGATGTTCAATGTCCGCGCCACCATGGGCTGGGATGTCGCGTTCGTCGGCCATCCGTCGATGGCGTCGGGCGAGATCCTGGGCCTGGTCGAAAAGCCCGACAACTGGAAGAAGGTCTACGCCATCGGCTACAAGAGCTGCAGCTACGATGCTTCCGGAAAACTGCCGCCGAAGAGCGAGGATCTGGTCGCCCGCCTGCTCAAGTCCAATATCAAGCTCGACGATACGCTGTTGTGGTGGATCGCCGGCGGCATCGACGCGATCGAGCTTGTCGCCAAGGCGGTTGCCGAAAGCGGCTCGACCGACAGCGAAGGCATCGTCAAATACTGGAACACGCTGTCGAAATATCCGGGCTATTTCGGCGATTACTCCTTCTCGCCGACCCAGCATAACGGCTATCCCACCGAAGAGATCGTAATGTCGGAATCCTCGACCGCCAAGAACGGCACCTTCGCGCTGGCGCCGGGATACAGTTAAAGCGCGGCAGAGGGCGCAGCCGATGCTCGCCTCGATCCTGGCATCCGGTCTCGCGGCGGGCGCGATCTACGCGCTCGTCGGCGTCACCTACAACACGATGTTCTCGACTTCCCGGGTGATGAGCTTCACCTCGGGCCAGCTCGCGATGCTTGGCGGCGTGTTGGGGTCGATGTTCATGTTAAAACTCGGCCTGCCCGTCATCGTCGGCTTCCTGCTGACGCTGATCGGCTGCGCCATCATCGGCGTCATCACCGAATTCGTCGCGGTGCGGCCGGTGCTGAAGAATCTCGACCAGCATCTCTACGTGCTGTCGACGCTGGCGCTGGCCCTGATGATCCAGCAGGTGGCGGCGATCGAATGGGGCACCGAGCCGCAACCGTTCCCGCGCGTGATCGGATGGGGCAATGGCATGCTCGACGAGAAATTCTGGCTGCCCGTGCTGGCCTGCATCCTCACCATTATCGGCCTCGAATATCTCTATCGCCGCACACTCGTGGGCCGCGCCTTCCTCGCGATCGCCGAGGATAACTTTGCGGCGCGCGCGCTCGGCCTGCCCGAGCGCAATCTGCGGATCGCGAGCTACGCGCTGGCCGGCGTCATCGGCGGCCTCGCCGGATTTTCCGGCGGCGAATTGCTGCTGGCGTCCTTTGCCAACGGTCCGCTGCTGAATTTCTACGGCTTCGTGCCGGTGGCGCTCGGCGGCCTCGGCAACAACCGCGGCGCCATCATCGGCGGGCTGGCGCTGGGCCTGTTCCAGCAGGCCGCCAACTTCCTGGTCGGCGGCGTGTTCTCCTCGGTCGCGGTGTTCACCCTGTTCATCATCGTGCTGCTGGCGGCGCCGCAAGGCCTGTTCGGCGCGGCCACGGCGCGGAGGGTGTGATGACATCGCTCGCCGCCATGCCCGCCCGGAAAGAGGTGCCCGCCCCGCGCAGCCTGCTGTCGCAGGCCGCGCCGTTGATCGGCGTCTTCGTGCTGGCAACGCTGCTGCCGTTCGTCAGCAACGACTATTGGGCGCTGATCGGCACCCGCGCGGCGATCTATTGGGTATTGGTCGCCGGCCTCAATCTGGTGGTTGGCTTCGCCGGTCATCTCGCGATCGGTTATGTCGCTCTGCTGACGCTCGGCGCCTACACCACCAGCATCCTGGTCGCCGGCAATGTGCTGCCGCCGGTGCCGGTGTTTCTGGCGCTGCCGATCGCGGCCGTCGTCGGCGCCGTCTTCGGCGTGATCGTCGGCCTCCCCGCGCTGCGGCTGCGCACCTTCTATTTCGCGATGTCGACGCTGGGTTTTGCCACCATCGTCACCCAGATCGCGCTGGCCTGGCAGAGCGTCACCGGCGGCGGCATCGGCATTGCCGGTCCGGAATTTTCCGCGCCGTTCAACACCGCCTGGGGTTTCTACTATCTCTGCCTCGGCTTTGCCGCGGTGGCGACCTGGATGAGCGCCAATATCGGCCATTCCCGGTACGGCCGCGCTCTGATCGCGCTGCGCGACGCCGAGGTCGCCGCCGAAGCCACCGGCATCTTCAAGCCCAAAATGCTGATCTCGATCTTCCTGCTCGCCGGCGCTCTGGCGGCGATCGCCGGCGGGCTGTTCGCGAGCCTGCAGACCTACATCACGCCCGACGCCTTCACATTTGATCTATCCGTGTTGTTCTTTATCGCCATCCTGATCGGCGGCCGCGGCTCGATCATGGGCCCCCTGCTCGGCACCGTGATCCTCACCATCCTCCCCGAGATCGCGGCACCGCTCGCGGCATGGTCGACCTTCCTCTACGCGGTATTGCTGCTGGTGATCGTGCTGGCGATCCCCGGCGGCATCGCGGCGCTTTTGGATTTCCGCAACCGCCGTCCGCTCGCCAGCAACCGCGCCATCGTGCCGCGGCCGGCGGCGCTCGCCGACATCCAGCGCAAGAGCGCCGGCGGCAGGGCGCTCTGCCTGCGCGGCATCGCGGTCAGCTTCGGCAATGTGCGGGCCATCGACGGCCTCGATCTCGACGTCAAGCCGGCCTGCATCCACGGCCTGATCGGGCCGAACGGCAGCGGCAAGACCACCACGCTCAATGTCATCTCCGGCTATTACGCCTCCAAGGGCGGCACCATGACGCTCGGCGACGACGAATTGCCGCCGGGCATGCCGGCGTTGCGCGCCGCGCGCGGCATTGCCCGCACCTTCCAGACCCCGCGGGTGATCGGCGAATCCTCGGTGCTCGAGAACGTGATGATCGGCGGCACCATCGAGGGCCAGGCGAGCTTTGTCGAGGCGCTGTTGTCATTGCCGCGCCACCACCGCGACGAGCGCATGCTCGCGGACAAGGCGCGCGGCCTGCTCGGCGTCGTCGGACTCGAAACGCTCGCCGACGTCCGCGCCGACCGGCTGCAACACAGCGAGTTGCGCTTCATCGAGATTGCGCGGGCGCTGATGCTCGATCCGGATTTCCTGCTGCTTGACGAGCCCGCCGCCGGACTTTCCGGCGACGAAATCGATCGACTGGCCGGATTGATCAAGGCGATCTGCCGGCGCGGCACCGGCGTGCTGCTGGTCGAGCACCACGCCGACCTGATCTTCGAGATTTGCGACGAGATCACCGTGCTTAATCTGGGAAAAATCCTCGCGGCCGGCACCGCGGGGGAAATTCGCAGCCACAAGGAGGTGGTCAGTGCTTACCTCGGCGCCTGAACCGCTGCTGGCCGTAGCCTCCCTGGAATCCGGCTACGGCAAGATCCGCGTGCTGCACGGCATCGACTTCCAGGTCGCATCGGGCGAGGTGGTGGCGCTGCTCGGGCCCAACGGCGCCGGCAAGAGCACCATGCTGCGCGCGCTGTCCGGGCTATTGCCGGTCAATGCCGGCTATGTCCGCTTCGACGGCCGCGACATCACCAACGCCAGCCCGCGCGAAACCGCGCGCGCCGGCCTCGTCCACGTGATCGAGGGCCATCGCGTGTTCACGCAGATCTCCGTCACCGACAATCTGCTGCTGGCGGGCTATGATCTTTCGCGCGGCGAGCGCGCCGCGAGAATCGAGGAAGCGCTGTCGTTCTTCCCGGAGATCGCGGCCAAACGCCACGAGCGCGGCGGCGCGCTGAGCGGCGGCCAACAGCAGATGTTGACCGTGGCGCAAGGCCTGGTGCGCCGCCCTCGCCTCTTGATGCTCGACGAACCGTCGGCGGGCCTGTCGCCGGTGCTGGTCGATCGCGTGCTCGACGTCATCAAACAATTGCGCAAGCAGGGCACCGCGGTGCTGCTGGTCGAGCAATTGCTGGAAAAGGCGCTCGCGACCGCCGACCGGGTCTATGCGCTGGTGCAGGGACAGGTGGTGCTGGAAGCGCCGACCAGCGAGAGCCATTTGCCGGCGCGGCTGGAGCGCGCCTATTTTGGCCACGAAGCGCAGCCGGCGTCATGAACAACAGACGAGAAAAGTCGGGAGCCAACATCATGAAGACCGTTTCGATCAGCCGCCGCCTGCTCCTGAAGTCGTCGACCGCCGCCGCGGCCACGCTGCTGGCGTCACCTGCTTTGGTCGGGCGCGCCGAGGCCGCCACGACAAAACTCAAATTGTCGTCGTCGCTGCCGAACGACGCCAAATACGCCAACGGCCGGGTTTATTACGACAATCTGGTCAAGAGCCTGAAGGCCAACGGGCTCGGTGAACAGATCGAAATCGCCTTCTACCCCGACAACCAGCTCGGCCAGGAAATCGACGTCATCAATTCCGTCAAACTCGGCGTGATCGATTTGATGGTGTCGGGCTCGTCGATTTCGGCCAATCTGGTGCCGCTGGTCGGGACCTTCGACCTCGGCTACCTCTTCACCAGCTACCAGCAGCAGACCAAGGCGTTCGACGCCGGCGCGGCCAAGCCGATTGAAGACGCGCTGCTCAAGGGCGCCAATATCCGAATCATCTCCTGGGCCTATAATTTCGGCGCCCGCAGCGTGCTGTCGAAGAAGCAGGTCAAGACCCCTGAGGATCTCGCCGGCCTCAAGATCAGGACCTTGCCCAACCCCGTCATCACCGAGTGTCTGCGCCTGATGGGCGCGGCGGCCACCCCGCTGGCGTTTGGCGAAATCTATACGGCGTTGCAGGCCGGCGTGCTCGACGGGCTGGAGCACGATCCGCCGACCATCCTCGCCAGCAAGTTCTATGAGACCGCGAAATTTTATGCGCTGACGCAGCATATCTTCTCGCCGCTCTCGACCTATATGAGCGACGCGTCGTTCAACCGCATGGACCCGAAGCTGCGCGAGGGATTTCTGGACGCCGCGCAAAAGGCCGCGGTCGACACCCGCGCCCACGGCCTCGCCGTCGAACAGGAGGCGCTGGCCGCTATCGCGGCCAAGGGCGTCACCGTCGTGGAATGCGACCGTGAGGCGTTCCGCAAGCGCGTGCTGCCGCAGACCGACAATTTCGTCAAAACCCATCCGGACGCCAAGCCGGTCGTGGATATGATCCGCGCGACGCAGGCTTGAGGCCCGGCATGCCGGACGCCGCGCCGGTATCAAGCAGCCGCGACCGCATCATCGCCGCGCTGCTGACCCTCAGCGACGCGATCGCCGCGATCATGCTCGCCGCCGATTTGCTGGTGGTCTGCGGTTCGGTGCTGCTGCGCTACCTCTTCAACGCGCCGGTGGAATGGTCCGACGACGTCGCGCGCGGCCTGATGGTGGGATCGAGCTTTTTCGGCGCGGCCAGCGCGGTGGCGCGGGCGGAAAATCTCGGCGTGGCGTTCTTCGTCAATCGTTTGCCGGCGGGAACTCGCCGCGTCGTCGACTCCGTCAGCGGCGTGCTGGTGATCGTGATCGCGTTCTATGTCGCGTTCAACGCCATCAAGATGGGCTGGCTGACCACGGGCCAAACCTCCGGCTCCGGCCTGCCGCTGCAATGGACGTTCTATCCGATGGGCCTCGGCGCGCTGCTGATGACCGTCTTCGCGATCGACATTTTCTGCAGGCGCCCTCTCCTCGACATCGCCGCCGGAATTGTCGCGACCGCGCTGATCGCGGGGCTCTATTCGCTGTGGGATTTCATCGCACCGGACACGGTACCGCCATCGGGTGCGCTGATGCTGGCGGGCTTCTTCATCACGCTGTTCGGCGGCCTGCCGATCGGCTTTGCGCTGGCGCTGGCGGCACTGACTTTTATCTGGGTCGAAGGGACGCTGCCCGGCGTGATCTTTGCCCAGCAGATGGCGCGCGGCATCGACAATTTTGTCCTGCTGGCGATCCCCTTCTTCATCCTGGTCGGCTACCTCATGGAAGCCAACGGCATGTCGGTTCGCCTGATCGAACTCTTGCAGCGCGCGGTGGGACGCATGCGCGGCGGGCTCAATGTCGTGATGGTGACGTCGATGGTGCTGTTCTCCGGCATCTCCGGCTCCAAGATGGCCGACGTCGCCGCGGTCGGATCGGTGCTGATCCCCGCCGCCCGCCGCTCCCGGCAAAATCCCGGCAGCGCGGTAGCGCTGCTCGCGGCGTCCGCCGTAATGGCCGAAACCATTCCACCCTGCATCAACCTGATCATCCTCGGCTTCGTCGCCAATTTGTCGATCGGCGGCCTGTTCATGGCCGGCCTGTTGCCGGCGGCGCTGATGGCATTGGCGTTGATCGCGGTGTCGATCATCTTCGGCAAGCCGCCGGAACGTGCCGAAAAAATCACGCCGGAAATTCCGACCTCCGGCCTGTGGAGCGGCGCGATCGCCTCGTTCGGGCTGATCTTCATGATCTTTGCCGGTTTCAAGAGCGGCTTTGCCACCGCCACCGAAATCTCCGCCTTCGCGGTGGTCTATGCCATCGTGGTCGGCGGGCTGGTGTTTCGCGAGCTCGGCGTGAAGAGCGCCGCGCACAGTTTCGTGCAAGCGGCGACGCGCTCGGGACTGGTGCTGTTCATCGTCGCCGCCGCGCAATCGCTGGCCTTCATCCTGACCCTGCAACAGGTGCCGCATGCGGTCGGCGAGATGATGCTGCAGCTTTCGGGCACCCACGGCACCTGGCTGTTCCTGCTATTGTCGATCGCGGTGCTGATCGTGATGGGCTCGGTGCTGGAGGGCGCCGCGGCGCTGATCATCTTCGGGCCGCTGCTGTTGCCGGTCGCGGTAAAACTCGGAATCAATCCGCTACATTTCGGCGTCGTGCTGGTGATCGCGATGGGGCTCGGCCTGTTCGCGCCGCCACTCGGGCTCGGGCTTTACGGCGCCTGCATGATCGGCAACGTCCCGATCGAACAAACGGTAAAACCGATCGTGGGCTATCTCGGATTGCTGCTGCTGTGCCTGCTGGTGATCGCCTTCGTGCCGGCGATCAGCACCGCCCTGCCGCATGCGCTCGGCTATTAGGAGAGAGGACGGCAGCCTTGAAAGTCCTCCTCACCCATACGCCGCAAGCACGCCGTCAATATTACGGCGAGCGCAGCCTGACCGGCCTGCAACGCCTGGCTCAGGTGGTGCTGCACGAGGCCGACGACGCGCTGGATGCCGCGGGCCTGATCGCGGCGGCACGCGACGTCGATATCATCGTCGCCGATCGCCTCACCGAAGGACCAGCCGCGGTCTTCGCGCAACTGCCAAAACTGCGCGCGTTCGTTCGCGGCGCGGTCGATATCCGCAATGTCGATGTCGAGGCAGCATCGGCGGCCGGCGTGCTGGTGACCCGAGCGGGCCCCGGGTTCGTCGATTCCGTCACCGAACTGGCGCTCGGCTTCCTGGTCGACCTCTCGCGCGGCATTTCGCGCGCGACCGCCGATTATCATGCCGGGCGCAGCCCTGAAGTCGTGATGGGACGGCAGCTTTCCGGCAGCCGCCTCGGCATCATCGGCTATGGCAGCATCGGCCGTAACCTGGCGCCTCTCGCCCAATCGATCGGCATGGAGGTGCTGGTCGCCGATCCCCATGCCACCGTGGATCACCCCGCCATCGCGCATGTTTCGCTTGACGACCTGCTGGCGCGCGCCGACTGCGTGGTCTGCCTCGCGATCGCCAATGAGGAAACGGAAAACCTGATCGACGCGGTTGCGCTGGCCCGGATGCAGCCGCATGCCTTCTTCATCAATCTGTCACGCGGCAATCTGGTCGATGAGGCGGCACTCGCCGCCGCGCTCCGTAACAACCGCATCGCCGGTGCGGCGCTGGATGTCGGCCGCGCCCGCGACCAGATGCCGAGCGCGGAACTGGCAAAGCTGCCCAACGTGATCGCGACGCCCCATATCGGCGGGCTGACGCCGCCCGCGATCGAATACCAGTCGCTGGAAACGGTTCGCCAGGTCGAAGCCATCATCAAGGGCGAGGCGCCGGCCGGCGCCGTCAATGCTATCGGATGGACGCGGCGGCCGTAGACGCCTGCCGATGATCGAGATGTGATCGTGGTTTTACCGGGGATGTCGTGGCAATCCGGGAACGATCGTCTACACATTTCATTGCCGGTCCGGCCGCTTTCACCTGAAATGATGAGGAACGCATGCTTCGCCGCAATAGTTTTGTGATCTGGCTCGCGGCGGCGCTCGCCGCGGCCAGTGTCACTCCTGCGATGGCCCAATCCTCGCCGCTGACCGGCAACGCCGCGTTCGGCGACTGGCATTCCGACAAGCCCGGCGTGGTCAGGCTGATCAAGCCGGAGGACTTGCAAAAGCCCGGCGCGACGCCTTCGGTTTCCAACGGCTCGCATGTCGTGGCAAGGCCGGCGTCCGCCGTTCCACAAGTGCCCGATGGATTCAAGATCGCATTATTCGCGGAAGGCTTGAGCGGACCGCGCGAAATGCGCGTCGCGCCCAATGGCGACATTTTTATCGCGGAGACCGGGCCGGGCCGGATTCGCGTGCTGCGCGCCGCCGATGGCGAAACAAAGCCGAGCGCCAACGCGGTCTACGCCAGCGGACTCACCGCGCCGTTCGGCATCGCGTTCTATCCCGCCGGCAACGATCCGAAATGGGTCTATGTCGCCAACAACGACAGCGTGATCCGCTTTCCCTATCGCGCCGGCGACATGAAGGCGTCGGCAAAACCCGAAACCGTCGTCGCGCAATTGCCGCGCGGCGGCGGCCATTACACCCGCGGCATCGCCTTCAGCCTCGACGGCAAGAAGATGATGATCTCGGTCGGCTCGCGCAGCAACGACGCCGAAGGCATGGGCAAGGCGCCGGAGGGGTGGATCGCAAATCATCCGCTCGGCGCAAGCTGGGACAGCGAAACCGACCGCGCCGACGTGCTGGCGTTCGATCCCGACGGCAAACGGCTCGGCGTGTTCGCCACCGGCATCCGCAACTGCGTCGGCCTCGCCACCCATCCGGTGACAGGCGATCTCTACTGTTCGACCAACGAGCGCGATGGCCTCGGCGACAATCTGGTGCCGGACTACGTGACGCGGGTGCGCGAGGGCGCGTTCTACGGCTGGCCGTGGTTCTATCTCGGCGCCAATGAAGACCCGCGGCATCCGGGCGAGCGCAGCGATCTCAAGGACAAGATCACGGTGCCCGACGTACTGCTGCAGGCGCATTCGGCATCGCTGGGACTGACGTTCTACAACGGCAGCCAGTTTCCATCGGAATATTCCGGTGACGGTTTTGCCGCCGAGCACGGTTCGTGGAACCGGTCGAAACGTACCGGCTACAAGGTCATCCGTATCAGGATGAAGGACGGCGTGCCGTCAGGCGAATACCAGGATTTTGTCACCGGTTTTGTGATCGACGATTCCAACGTCTGGGGACGCCCGGTCGGTGTCGCGGTCGCCCATGACGGCGCGCTGCTGGTGTCCGAGGACGGCAACGGCACGATCTGGCGGGTGACGCACTAGCTAGTTCAAGATCATGCCGTGATGTCGAGCAGCGACCTTGTCGTATTGGCGTAGCTCTGCACGACCTTGGCATTTGCCGCGAAGGCGTATTTCGCGGTGAGCAGTTGGACGAATTCGCTGGCGAGATCGACATTCGGCGCCGCCACCAGGCCATCCTGGTTGGCGAACCACGCGCCCGGGTCGGATTGCGCGACAAAACCCGGCGACACCGCTGATATGGTTGCGACCGTGCCGCCGCCCGATTGGTCGGCCTGATTGACCTGCAACGGGGTGTAAACGGCGGGCAGGTTCGAATTGTTGCTCGAACTATCAGCGCCGCCGCCGGGATCGCCCGCGGCGCCTGCCGCCGGCAACGGGCCGGTCGTCAGGGCGTTGGCGATGTTGCTCGCGGCCACGTCGAGGCGCAAACTTGCCGCTGAAAGCCCGGATGTTGCAATCGAGAGCGTGCTCATGAACGCTCGTCTACAGGACAAATGACACCCGATCCTTCATCTCTTCCGCGAGATGTGCGGCGTTGCCTTTCCCTTGTGGTAACCAAAGACGCTGGCCGAGAAGCGGCACACTTCCACCGCCTGCCTCATGATCAACAACCCGTTAACATTACCGTTCAAATTGAAGCCGCACGCCAACCGTATTTTCCAATCTTTCGGTTAGCTTGTCGCGGACACGCGTCGCTTTTCGCGAAACGGGGAAATTCGGGGACGTGGCCGAGATCGCGGATACAGCAAGGGTTCGTCGCGCATCGCAAAAGGATGCCACGGACACGCGCGCCCGCTCTCCGCTCGTGCCGCTGACCTCGCTTGCCACCGACCGTTGGCGGCAGCTTTGCGAAGCGGCCTGCGAGCCGAACGGCTATTATTTGCCGGGCTGGGAGCTCGCGGTGAACGCTTTTGCGTCCGGCCGCACCGATGCCTCCGCGCTTGCCGCCTGGAACGGCGACCACTTGATCGGCCTGATGCCGCTGGTCTCGCTGTGGCGCGCCGCCAAAATTCCGTTGCCGGCGCTGGTCAGCGCCCATCCGTATGGCACGCTGTGCGCGCCGCCGCTCGATCGCACGACGGCGACGGAAGCCGCCGCGCAATTGCTGCAGCAGGCGCGCGCCGCCGGCGCCCATGCGCTGATCCTGCGCGACATGCCGCTCGATGGCGCGGCGATGAATGCCTTTACCGAAGCCCTGCGGCGCGACGGGATAGGGCCGCGCGTGCTGCACTCCGTCTCCCGCGCCTGCCTCGACGCCGCCCGCGATGCCGACGCATTGCTGCACGAGGCGCTGGGCGCGAAGAAACTGAAGGAATTGCGCCGCCAGCGCCATCGCCTTGCCGAACATGGCGAGGTGCGCTGCGAGGTCGCGCGCACGGTGGGTGAAGTCGGCGCAGCCCTCGAAACGTTCTTGAAACTGGAAGCGAGCGGCTGGAAAGGCACGCGCGGCACGGCGCTGGCCCAGAACAACGGCGATCGCCAATTCATCCGACATGCGACCGCCGCGCTGGCGGCGACCGGCCAGTGCGAAATCATCACCCTGCGCGCCGGAGATATTCCGGCTGCCGCAGGCATCGTGCTGCGGCACCAGGATCGCGCCTTCTTCTTCAAGATCGGCGTCGACGAGCGATTTGCAAAATTCTCGCCGGGCGTCCAGCTCACGCTGGACCTGACGCGGCACCTCTGCGCCGATCCTGCCATTACGTCGGCAGATTCGACCGCAGGTCCGGATCACCCCATGATCAATCCGATCTGGCGCGGCCGCTTTGCGATCGGCGACGTGCTGCTTCCGTTGCGGCCGAACGATCCGGTCGCTCCGATCATCCATGCGGCGATGGTAGGACGCGAAACCGCCCGTGCGCTGGCGCGACGGGCGGTTCGTCTCATCAGGAAATGACGCGATAAATTCGCGTCAGTCTCGCTTCCGCTACGTTTACTTCAGCGGCGAATGCGGCGCGGGCAGCAGGATGGTCGAATGCATCTGCTCCAGGAATGCCGGCCCCTTGCCCAGAAACTCCTGCCACACCGGATCTTTCATCGCATCGGCCCGCGCCTTGGCGCGCGCGTTGAGGTCGGGATAGGCCCAGAGATGGCAGACCTCGTTGGGTTGCCCGGCTTCGGTCTGCCATAGCGCCACGATCTTGGAATATTTTTCGCGGGCCGGAAGCGCCGCGGTGAACGCATCGAGCCATTGCTTGGCCGCGCCCGCCGGCTTGGCGCGGTAGTTGCGGAGCTCATAGACATTGCCGGTCGAGCTAGGAGCCACCGGCGGCCGGATCGCGTTGAGGAAACGGACCTCCTGCAACATCAGCAGCGGACGGATCAGCGGCAGGTACTCGCCGGTCCAGCGCGAATTTTTGGCGAGTTCGCCGCGCAACCGCGCGCGTTCCTCGAAATCCTTGAAACTCCAGAGATGCAGCACCTGGTTGAGCGGGCCGATCTCGGTGAACCAGTAGCCCTCGAGCTTGCCGTAGTCGTTGCCACGGATCGAAACCGATACCGTGCTGGCGGCCTTGACCATCTCGCCGACGGCGCCGGGCTTCAGGGTGTAGGTTCTCAGTTCATAGAGCATCGCGGCTTCCTCGCGCTTCTTGTCGATGGTGGTCTGGTTCTATCAGCAACGGCATCGCGGTTGATAGATATTTCGGGACCTGTCCTACCCTGCCTTCTTCTTGCGCTCGGCGCTCTGGACATGACGCTTGAGCACATCGCCGATACGCGATTGATATCCCGCGCCGGTGCGTTTGAACCACCGCAAAACGTCTGCATCAAGCCTGAGGGAAACCAGCTGCTTCGGATCATCCGATTTTGGACGCCCGCGACGAACAAGCTTTCCGCCGCGGCGGTGATCCGCTGACGCAAACCATTCTTCCGTCAATTCCGGAATTTCATCATATTCGTGCGGACGCACGACATGACGATCAACCTTCTTCAAATCGCTTCCCAAAGCGCGCTTTTTCGCGGGCATTTGCTTTCCTCATTGAGATAACATGCCGCGCGCTTCCGCGCGGCGTCCAGATTATGATCACCATGCGCCCGCGAAGGTGCCCCACCGTCAGCATACGCAATTCGCCATAGTCCCGACGATCGTCGGGAAAATCGAGCGTGTCGCCTAGAAAGACTTCGGCAGCATCTTCGAAATCAAGCCACGCTCCGAAAGGGTGCCGGCACGCTTAACCGGATCGAAGGTGATTTTCATTTAATTATTGTAGCTACAATAATACAATGGTCAAGGCAACCAGTTGTCCGCGACTACTCCGCCGCCTCGGTGTTGACTTCGGCGGACACCTGCCGGATGGCGCGGGCGAGCTGGTCGGCCGGCTGGGCGCCGGACACCGCATATTTCTGCGCGAACACGAAGGTGGGCACGCCGGAAATGCCCTTGTCGGAGGCTTCCTGGGCCTGCCCCGAGATCAGCGCCACGTCCTCGTCGGTGGCCAGGCGCTTGCGGACGTCGTCGGCATTGAGGCCGACATCGGCCGCCGCCTGCACCAGCACATTGATATCGGTGAGATCGCCGCCATCGCGGAAATACAATTCCATCAGCCGCTGCTTCATCTCCGCAGCCTTGCCCTTGGCCTCGGCCCAATGGATCAGCCGGTGGCAATCGATGGTGTTGGGCTGACGCTTGACCAGTTCCGGATGATAGCTCAGGCCCTCTTCGCCGGCAGCCGCGACCACGCGGCCGGCGATGCCCTTGTAGGCCTCGGGCGAGCCGAACTTTGCGGTGAGATATTCGTCACGGCTGATGCCTTCGCGCGGCACCCAGTTATTGAGGAAGAACGGCCGCCAGTTCACTTCAACGGGAACGTCCGGCACCAGCGCCAGCGCGCTCTCGATCCGCTTCTTGCCGATATAGCACCAGGGACAGACCACGTCGGAAACGATGTCGATTGTCAGCGGTTTCAGGTTGCTCATGGGGCTGCGTCCTTCTGGCGAGACGCCCCACAAATAGGCCTCAAAACCCGCTCCAGCAAGACCGCCCGAGATTGGCCGGCTATTTGAGGGAAGCTGCCATGTTGCGCATGCGCTCGGCGGTCAGATCGTCGGCCGGGAAGAAGGTCTCCAGCGCCAGTTCCGACAACGTGATATCGACCGGCGTGCCGAAAATCATGGTGGTGGAGAAGAAGCTCAAGGTGTCGCCGTTCAGCCGCATCTTGAAGGGGATCGCGACATTGTCTGAAGACAGCGGGCCCGAGCGCGCCGGGATCGGGAACGTTTTCAGGTCGTGATAGAGCTTTAGCAGTTCGGGATCGGCGGTCGCCTCGCATTGCCGGTGCAGCCGCTCCAGCAAATGCCCGCACCATTCCGCGAGATTGACGGTGCGCGCCGCCAGCGCCTCGGGCTGAAAACTCAGCCGCAGCACGTTGAAAGGTTGGCCAAGCAGCCGCTGCGGAATGCCTTCGAGCAGCGGCATCACCATGCGGTTGGCCGACACCAGATTCCAGTGCCGGTCGACCGCCAGCGCCGGGTTCGGCTCATGGGCTTTCAGCACGAGGTCGATGGCGCTGCGCGCCGATTTCAGCGCGGGGTCGTCCAGCGAACGCTGCGGAAACGCCGGCGCGAAGCCGGCGGCGACCAACAGCACGTTGCGCTCACGCAGGGGCACGTCCAGCCGCTCGGCCAGTTTCAGCACCATGTCGCGCGACGGCGCGGCGCGACCGGTTTCGACGAAGCTTAAATGCCGCGCCGAGATTTCGGCGTCACCGGCGAGATCGAGCTGGCTGAGATGGCGGCGTTGCCGCCATTCGCGCAGGTGATTGCCGACATGGACGGGTTGGGTTCGCTCGGTGCGCGCGGCTGTCTGTGTGCTCATGGTGAGAACCTAGCACGCGAATTTTGGCCATTCCATTACGTCCGAGGTAATCGAATTACCTATCGGCGCGACGCATCTCTGAGGACCAGGAGATGAACCATGCGCCCGAATTCCAGCCAAAACTCCTTCCCGTCCCTTGCCGACTTGGCCCTGTGGCTGCTCAATCTCGCCACCCGATTGCTGGCGCGCTCGCTCAACATGCCGGAGCCGCTGGTGCACGACACCGGAATGTTCGTCTACATCCGGGTGCAGGAGGTCGAGACCAGCATCGGGCGGAAACTGTGCCCGGTCCGGCTGTGGCGGCGACTTCAAGCCTGGCTCAATCGGTCGGAATAACGCAAAGCCGTGTATGCTGCCGGAGGGTTCTGTCGGGAGACGTCAGGTGGCATCGGCGAAGGTCAGCGGCACGGAAGGCTATGCCGAAGAGGCGGAAGATCTCTTCAAGCGCTACGAAAGCATTTCCGGCGCCGAGACCCACAAAGCGGTGCTGCATTTGATCCCGGCTGCGCCGGCGCGCATCCTCGATGTCGGCGCCGGCACCGGGCGCGATGCGGCGTGGTTTGCGGGCATCGGCCATCGCGTCACGGCCGTCGAGCCGACGGACGCGATGCGGCTGCCCGCGATGAAGCTGCATCCCTCGCCCCTGATCGAATGGCTCGATGACAGCCTGCCTGAATTGCCGCTGCTGCGCAGCCGCGGCGAAGCATTCGATCTCATTCTGCTGAGTGCGGTCTGGATGCATTTTGATGGCGAACAGCGCCGGCAGGCGATGGCGACCCTCGCCGCGCTGCTGCGAACGGGCGGCACGCTGATCGTGCGGCTGCGGCATGGGCCGGTGCCGCCGGGCCGGCGCATGTTCGAAATCCCGGATCAGGAGACACTCGACCTCGCCGAGGCGAACGATTTGCACGCCGTCCTGAACCAGCGTGCGGAATCGACGCTAGCCGCCAACCGCGACGCAGGCGTTAGCTGGACCTATCTGGCTTTTTTGAAAAAATAAGCCGAACGCCGCCTATAGGACCGCGTGACCGTTAAGCTTATGGGCGAGCTTCGTGCCATTGAGCTTGCGCGGCTTCTTCACGCCGGCCTTGGCCTTCGCACCAGCCCTAGCGAGCTTTTCCGCCTTCTTTTGCGCCTTGCGCTCTTCCCTGGCCTTCAGGCGCAGCCGCTCCGCCCTCGCCTCGGCGCGCTTCTTCTTGCGCTTTTTCTCGCAGGCGTCGCATTTGCAGCCGATCGGCTTGAGGTAGGCCTTGAAGTAATCGGTGCCGTAATCGTAGTTGATCTCCTCGCCCGGCTCGATGTTCTTGATGGCGCGGATCACCACCTTGCGCTTGCGCGGCTTGACGTCGGATTCCGCATTCGGCTTGCAGGCATGATTGATGTAGCGGGCGACATTGGCGCGCACCGAACCGTCGATGGTCCAGCGGTTGGTCAGCTCGAACAGATATTTGTTCTCGATCGCGTCGTCCTTTTTCTTCTTTGAATCGAGCAGCGGTCCGAAATAGCGGACGATCTTGCTGCCCTTCTTGATCGGCTTGGTGGCGAAGAGGCCGAGCCCGGTGCGGGAGCGGCCGACGCGGTAAGGTTTGTTCGAGGGAATGGCAGGCATGATCGACTGAACTGGCACGCTCGTGAAGGCTTAAGGGGTCTGCGAAGCCGGTGTTCTATGACGTTTCTGCGGCGATGTCAGTCCTTTCGCGCATCGATTGCCAGCCTTCCCCAGCTTCCGCGAGGCGGAACTGCATGCAGATTGAGCACGCTGTCCCGCCTCGATCATGCCCCCGGCGGACGGATGACGGTGGATTTGAGCATGGCGTCGAACAGGGTTTTGGCGCTGGTGCCCGCGGGAAGCCGCCGCAGCACGTCGGACAGCCGGTCGTCGAGCAACAGCATGGTAAAGCCGTGCACCAGCGACCACGCCCGCACCAGCGCCGCGCCCTGGTCGAGCGTCAGCGCCTGCGCGGAAATCGGCTCCTGGCGGCTGGCGCCGATCGCGCCGGCAAACGCCGAGAACGAGGCATTGGCGGCTTCGTGCAGCGAGGGCCTCGACATGTCGAGCCGCTCGGTGCGGAACATCAGGCCGTACAGGCCGGGATGGGCCTGGGCATAACCGATATAGGCGTGCGCGCGGGCCAGCGCCTGCTCGCCCTGCGGCAATGAGGGATTACTCGCAGCCGCCATCGCGGTGCTGAATTGCCGAAACCCGATCGCGGCAAGTTCGCTCACAAGGCCCGTGAGGTCGCCGAAATGATGGGTCGGCGCGGCATGCGATACGCCTGCCTCGCGCGCCACCGCCCGCAGTGTCAGCCCGGCCAGCCCGTCGCGCTCCAGCACGCGCTCGGCCGCCTCCAGCAGCGCATCGCGCAGCGCGCCGTGATGGTAGGGCGACGCGCCGCCGGGGGCTTTTGCCTTTGCCGGCTTTGCGACATCGCCTTTGCGCGCCAGCGCGGCCTTGCCCGATGCGCGCCGGGCGACGGGCTTGTTGTCATTGGGTTTTTTGCTCATCGCGGCGTTATAGGCGGCAATTTTGACACTGTAAAGATTTAGCTTGACGTCGCGCCGCGCGGCCGATATCGATATCTTTACGATGTAAAGATAGAGGAGAGGTGTCATGCAGGACCAGGTTGGCACGGTCAACGACAGATTCCCCAACCGGGCGCCGATTCCGTTCGAAGCCGATGCGCCGTTCCTGAAAGTCGTCGGCGAATTGCCGCGCGAACTCAGCGGCACGCTCTATCGCAACGGTCCCAACCCGCAATTCGAGGCGCCGGGCGCGCACTGGTTCGTCGGCGACGGCATGCTGCACGCCTTCCATCTGGAGAATGGCCGCGCCAGCTACCGCAACCGCTGGATCCGCACCCCGAAATGGCAGGCCGAACACGACGCCGGCCGCGCGCTGTTCGGCGGTTTCGGGCGCAAACTGGCCGGCGCGCCCGCGACGCCTAACCTGGACACCGGATCGGCCAACACCAACATCGTCTTCCACGGCGGCCGCCTGCTGGCGCTGGAGGAAGCCCATCCGCCGACCGAGATCGAGCCCGAAACCCTGAACCGCCGCGGCTACGTCAATTACGACGGCGGCATTTCCGGACCTTTCACGGCGCATCCCAAGATCGATCCCGTCACCGGCGAGATGGTGTTTTTCGGCTATAACGCCAGCGGGCCATTCAGCCCCACCCTCTCCTTCGGATCGGTCAGTTCATCCGGCGCGGTGACGCGGTTCGACCGTTTTGAAGCGCCCTACGCCAGCATGGTGCATGATTTCATCGTCACGGAAAATCACCTGCTGTTTCCGGTGCTGCCGATCACCGGCAGCATGGAGCGCGCAATGAAGGGCCAGCCGGCCTATGCCTGGGAGCCGGAAAAAGGCGCCTATGTCGGCGTCATGAAGCGCAATGCGTCTGCAAAAGACATCGTCTGGTTCCGCGCCGAAAACTGCTACGTCTTCCATGTCATGAACGCCTGGGAGGAAGGCAACCGCATCACCGCCGACGTCATGCAATGCGACGAGGCCCCGCTGTTCACCCATCCCGACGGCCGGCCGACAGACCCGCAAAAATCCCGCGCCCGGCTGTGCCGCTGGATTTTTGATCTCTCGGGCAATACCGACCGCTTTACTCAAACCTATCTCGACGATATTGCCGGCGAGTTCCCGCGCATCGACGATCGCCGCGCAGGCCTCGTCAGCCAACACGGCTGGTACGCCTGCGCCAATCCGCGGGCGGGCGTGTTCGGCGCACTCTCCGGCATGGTGCATGTCGATGGCCGGGGATCGCGGATCGGCCAGTATCTGCTGCCGCTGGGCGATACCATCTCGGAGCCGGTGTTCGTCGCGCGCGGTGCTGATGCCGCCGAGGGCGATGGCTGGCTGCTGTCAGTGGTCTGGCGCGCGCGTGAAAACCGCAGCGACCTTGCGGTGTTCAATGCCACCGGCGTCGAGAGCGGCCCGGTGGCGCTGGTGCAGCTCGGCCACCGCGTGCCCGACGGCTTTCATGGCAACTGGGTCGAGGGGGCTTAAGGAAGGTGGGCGAATCTTTGAACCTCGCCCCGCTCTTTGCGGGGAGAGGGAGAAGCAGCGGCGACAGTGCGCTATAAGCCTCCCAGGGGAAAACATACATGCACCTGCCCGCCATCACCGCGACCTATCTTGCCGTCCTCGCCCTGCTCTATGCCGCGCTCGGCCTGCGGGTGGCGCGGCTGCGGCGGCGCAATCGCGCCGGTTTTGGTGACGGCGACAATGCGGAGCTGCGCGCCGCGATCCGCGCCCACGCCAATTTTGCCGAATATGTCCCGATCATCGTGCTGATGGTGGCCTTCCTCGAGGCCTCGGGCTCCCCGCCTTTGACCGTCCATCTGCTGATGGCGGCGCTGCTGCTAGCCCGCGTGCTGCATCCGATCGGCATGCATGCGAGCCCCCGAACGCTGCAATTCAACCTCGGCCGGGTCGCGGGCATCGTGATCACCATCGCCGTGCTGATCGCCGCGGCGCTGCTGATCCTGTTCCGGGTCTCCCTCACGTTATTTTGACACTGTAAAGATTACGCTTGACGAGACCGCGCTTGCGGTCTAATTCAATCTTTACGATGTAAAGATTGGCCTTGGAGGCCCAAAATGATGATTTTCCTGATTCTCGTGCCGTTTGCCGCCTTTGCCGGCCTGACCATGATCGCGTCCGCACCGGTCAGCCTGTTCGGCGCGGCCGCCGTGGCGCTGGCCACCATTGCCTGGGACCTCTTGCGAGGCGCCTCGATCAAGATCCTGGCCGGCGGCTCGGCGATCCTGTTCGCGGCGCTGGGCTGCTACCTCACCTTGATCGATTCGAGCTGGAGCACGCCGTCGGTGCGGCTGGCGGTCGATGCCGGCGTGCTGGCGATTGCGCTGCTCTCGATCGCATTGCGCTATCCCTTCACGCTGCAATACGCCCTCGAAGTGGTCGATGCCGAGACCACAAAACTGCCGGGCTTCATGCGCGCCAATTACATCATCAGCTGGGCCTGGACCGCGGCGTTCCTGCTGATGGTGATCGCCAATGTGCTGATGATCTATTTGCCCAGCCTGCCGCTCTGGACCGGCATTGCGATCGCGCTGGCGGCGCGCAACAGCGCGGCGCTGTTTACCAAATGGTACCCGAAACACCGGCTCGCGATGATGACGAAACAGGCCCTGCCCGCTCCCTTCACCACCGCATCCTGACCAATAAAATCCTGACCGAGGAAACGACGATGAAGAACGTATTCGCAAAACTCGCGTCCGACTTTTTCTCCACCATCGTCTTCGTCGCGGTCTACCTGATCTCGGACAATGTGCTGCTGGCGACCGGCGTCGCGATCGCAAGCTCGGTGGCGCAGGTCGCTTACGCCCATATCAAGGGCGAGCCGCTCGGCTTCATGACCTATGCCAGCCTCGCGCTGGTGGTGGTGCTGGGTTCGGCGACGCTGCTCACCAACGATCCGCGCTTCGTGCTGGCAAAGCCCGCGATCGCCCATTTTGCCATCGGCGCCATCATGCTCAAGCGGGGCTGGATGCTGCGCTATGTGCCGCCGATCGTGGCGGAAACCATTCTGGAATACGTCACCTTCGCGGGCTTCGCCTGGGCGGCGCTGATGTTCGTGCTCGGCTGCGGCACCATCGCGATCGCCTGGACCGGCGACGTGAAGCTGTGGGCGTTCTACGTCTCCTTCGTGCTGCTCGGCGCCAAGCTCGCGGCGTTTGCGATACAATATGTCGCATTCCGCCTGCTCGTCACGGTGCGGATTCGCGCCGCCCGCGCCTGATCCAGATTTTGCTTGGCGGCGAGATAGGCTATACCGCCGGCGGATGCTTGCCCTGAAAACCATTCCGGTTTTTCGGAAGCACGGGAGACGATGATGGCGGTAGACGGCAACTGGAACATCACCATGAGCACGCCGATGGGCGAGCGCAAGGCGACGCTGACCCTGAAAAATTCGGGCGGCACGCTGACGGGCACGCAGGGCGCCGACGGCAATTCGGCCGAGATTTTCGACGGCACCGCCAAGGGAGACGACGTCGCGTGGAAGGTTTCCATCACCAACCCGATGCCGCTGACACTGGAATTCACCGGAAAAGTTTCCGGCGACAACATGACCGGCGAAATGGGCATCGGCCCGATGGGCAGTTTCCCGTTTACGGGGACCAAGGCGTAAGGGAGCACCGGAGCCAACGGCGGATTAGCCAACGGGTCGCGCGAACGCGCGCCCGATGATAAACTCCGCGTAATCCGCTACGGCGGCGTCAACCTCGCGAACGGCGGGTTACGGCTATCGCCTAACCCACCCTTGCTACGCCGCTCGAACCGTCGCGAGGAAACTCTCGACCTCTTGCTTCAGCCGTTCTGACTGCTTGGCGAGTTCGCCGGCCGAACCGAGCACCAGTTCGGCGGCGGTGCCCACCTGGCCCGAGGCCTGGGTCACGCCCTCGATGTTTTGCATGACTCCCTGCGTGCCCTGCGCAGCCTGTTGCACATTGCGGGCGATTTCCTTGGTCGATCCGCCCTGCTCCTCGACCGCGGCGGCGATCGTGGTGGCGATCTCGTCGATCTGACCGATGGTGGCGCCGATCCCGCGAATGGCCTCCGCGGTCGCACCGGTGGCGTCGCGGATCGCCTGGATCTGATCGGTAATCTCCTCGGTCGCCTTCGCGGTCTGGGTCGACAGCGCCTTCACTTCGCTTGCCACCACCGCAAAGCCCTTGCCGGCCTCGCCGGCCCGCGCGGCTTCGATCGTCGCGTTCAGGGCCAGCAAATTGGTCTGTGCGGCGATGTTCTGAATGAGCCCCATCACCTCGCCGATCTTCTGGGTCGCCTGCAAAAGCCCCTCCACCATGGCATTGGTGCGGTCGGCCTGGGCGACGGCGCTTTGCGCGATCGATGCCGACTGCGCGATCTGGCGGGAGATTTCGTGGCCCGATGTCGAAAGTTCCTCCGCCGCGGCGGCCACGGTCTGTACGTTCGCCGTGGTCTGTTGTGCGGCCGCGGCGACGGTCGTGCTCTGCCGGGTTGCCTCTTTCGCGATCGTGGACAACGATTGCGCCGATCGCTGCATTTCGCTGGCTGCCGCGGCCGCGCCCGCGACAATTCCGCCGACGCTTTTCTCGAACTCGTTGGCGATCTGGTTCATGGCCGCTTTTCGTTCCGCCACGGAACGGGCCGTCGCCTCCTCGCGCTCCGCGCGCAGGCGTTCGGCCTCGATCAACCGATCCTTGAACACGGCGAGACCGCGCGAGATATGGCCGATCTCGTTACGATACTCGACGAACGGGACCTCGACGTTCAGGTCTCCCTTCGCCAGACCGTCCATCACGCCGCATATCGCACCGAGCGGGCGAACCAGGCCACGGCCGAGCGCGAACGCGGCCAATATCGCGACCAGCAACCCCGCCAGACCGCCCGCGGCGATCCAGATCGCGCGCTGGAACACCACCGCGTCGATGTCGTCGGTATAGACGCCGGCCTGGATGGCCAGCAGCTTGTCGCCTTCGCCGTAGCCATCGGCAAAGGTGAGTTTTGGCACTTCCGCGCCACCCGCCGCCTTCGGCACCTGATATTCGAGGAAGCCGCCGCCGGATCTGGCTTTCTCGACGATATTCTGGATCACCAACTGGCCGTGCTGGTCCTTGTAACCCCAGCGATTGACGTTGATGTATTTGGGATTGGCGTGGACATAGGTTACGCCGGCATTGGTGCTGCCGGCCCCATAAACTCCGAGATAGTCGTCGAATTTGCCCCAGCGCATGGCGCCGATGGCATCGAACGCCAGCCGCCGTGCTTCGTCGGCGGGGAGTTTGCCGGTTTTGGCTTTTTCGTCGTAATTCGACAGGATCTTCTTCGCGGCCTCGACCATGTCGAACACCTTGGTTCGGCGTTCCTCGATGACGGTATCGCGAAGGATCATCACTTGAGCGGCCAGCGCCCCGACAAAGACAACGGTCAGAACCGCGATGATCATCGCAAAGCGATTATAGACGGAAAGATGTCGCATGATGGAGCCCCCGACCGAAGCGAGTGATCGGCGACTGTATCTCGGTACCCGTTAAAGCTTTGTTGAGAACGACCCACAATCCCCAACGGCGAGACCGTCATGGACCACACCGGCCGCCCCGCCGTCGGGCCAATCGTCAGATCCGATCCGCGCACAGGACTTCTCGACGTCGATGCGCCGGCGGATCATGCCCAGCGATCGTGGTCTTGCGGGATCGCCCGACCATCCACAGAATTCCGCCAATCTGCGGCAGCAGCGCCAGCAAGACCAGGCGCAGCATGGCGAAGTCATTGCTGGTCGGCCGCAGCATGCCGAGGCTCGCCCAGGCGACGACCCGGATCGCTGCCTCGGTCTGTGGATCTGCGGTATGCTCAACCGAATGCATGGCTACGTCGACCGCTTGCCGTCGCTCCGCAACGGCCGCCTCACGCTCCCTGCAGAACTTGCCGACGCCGCCCTTGCACTCCCGATCCCGCGCCGCCATGGCATCCGCGAGCGCGGCTTGAGCGACCGTTACCGCCGGAGTAACGCGCGATGCGCGCGCCATCGTCACATCGGCGATATTGACCGAGGCAAACCCGATGCCGGCCGTCACGGCGAAGACGAAAGTCATCAGCCAGACGGCCCAGCCGACCATTGCGGTTGCCCGCTGGCCCGCGCCCCAGAGATGGGCGGCACACGAGGGCGCTGCCAAGGCCACAAAATCGGTAGCCACGCCAATGGCCAGGAACAGCCAACCGGCAGGCTCGGTCGACCCGAGCGAGCGCGCAAACCACCCATTGATGACGATGCCGACCCCGGCGAGACCGAGTGCGGCGACGACCAGCACATGGGATGCGATCGAGCCTGACGGCGTGACGGCGACCAACGCGGCGGCCGGCGGATGCTGCGGCGTTATCGGTGTCAAATCCCAAACCGTCCCGGAACCGGCCGGGACGGGAGAAGCGGCGTTTTCGTCCGCCGATAAAAAGTCTGGCGGGATCAGGTGGTCCGAAGATGAAGGCGCGACTTCCGTTGCGGGGGCGCTCTTCTTGCGCCGCCGGTAAGCCTTGGGGCGTTCGGCACCTCTTCTGGTCTTCTTCTTCGGTGCGACCTGGTGCAAGGGAATCACTGATGCAGTCGTTTCGTCAGCCATTGGAGCGCTTCTATCGGTTGTGATGCGTGAGCCCGGCGCTGTGTTCGAGCACGACGTTGCGCCGCCGTGTTCGAATCGAATCCTTTCCCTTTTGCGAGGAACCGTCAACGAGGCACCGGGGTGACAGCGGGAACTCACATCTGATCTGAAAAGTGCGCGTTCGTGCTGCACACGTCAAAGTCGCGAACGGCGCGGCCGTCAGGCGGCCGCGCGCAATGCGCTCGCAGCTTTGCCACGGTGTGTCCCGGATGCTGCGCAGCCCGTCACGCGCGCTTGGACCATCAAGCGCGCCGCACTGCGCCCGGACACGGCGCTGAGGCGATCTGTTCAGGCGTGATGCTTGCCAAACGTGAGGGCCTGCCGGGCCAGTTCGCTGTAGAGGCCGCAAATCCGTTGCGACTGGGCGACGAAATTCGCATAGGCCTGCGTCGCAAAATCGGTCTGCACTTCGACCGCCTTGTCGAGCGACCGCACCTCCATCAGCCTCTCGACAAAACGCCGGTTCTCCTGAACCGATTTTCGGGTGTAGTCCCGACAGGCATTGGCGATGGTTTGCATGTTGACCGGGGATTGCTCGTCCGCCGGGGCGGCCGCTTCGATCGGCGGAGCGTCCGCCGCGGCCACCTGCTCGATCGCAACCATCTCCGCCGGCTCGGCTTCGCCGATCACAGGTTGCTCCACCGGCGCGACCGCGCCGGTCTCGGCGACCGCCGAAGCAATCATGGCGTCGATTTGAACTTCGTCCCGCTGATCGGGCTGCGGGTTCTGTGGTGATCCGGCTTTGCGATCGCGCTGGCCCTTGCGGCCGCGCTGGCGCGCCTTCTCGATCGATTTGTCTTCGTGGGTCGTCGACATTGATTGGCCCTTTGATCCGTCTTCCAGACGCAACCAAGACGCTCTAACTTCGCCATGTTTGCGATCAAATCGCGTCTCTGGCTTGTTCGTTAGGCGGCGTTGATGTGGTTGGGAACGGGAAGTAGCCCTCACCCCAGATTCAATTCCTTGAAGAAATCGTTGCCCTTGTCGTCGATGATGATGAAGGCCGGAAAATCCACCACCTCGATGCGCCAGATCGCTTCCATGCCGAGTTCGGGATATTCCACCGCCTCGACCTTCTTGATGCAGTGCTCGGCGAGATTTGCCGCCGCACCGCCGATCGAGCCGAGATAGAAGCCGCCGTGCTTCTTGCAGGCCTCGCGCACCGCGACCGCGCGGTTGCCTTTGGCGACCATCACCATCGATCCGCCGGCGGCCTGGAATTGGTCGACAAAGGAATCCATTCTCCCCGCGGTGGTCGGCCCGAATGCGCCGGAGGCGTAACCCTCGGGCGTCTTGGCGGGGCCGGCGTAATAGATCGGGTGGTTCTTGAAATAATCCGGCAGCGGCTCGCCCTTCTCCAGCCGCTCGCGCAGTTTTGCATGCGCGGAATCGCGCGCCACGATCATGGTGCCGGTCATCGAGACCCGCGTCTTGGTCGGATATTTCGAAAGCGTCGCCAGGATTTCCTTCATCGGCTGGTTGAGGTCGATTTTTACAACATCGCCGCCGAGCGATTGCTCGACCTGCGGCAGATATTGCGCCGGGTTGTGCTCGAGCTCCTCGAGATAGACGCCGTCTTTTGTGATTTTGCCCAGCACCTGGCGGTCCGCCGAACAGGACACCCCTAACCCGATCGGCAGCGACGCGCCGTGGCGCGGCAGCCGGATCACGCGCACGTCGTGGCAGAAATATTTTCCGCCGAACTGCGCGCCGACGCCGAGCGATTGCGTCATCTTCAGGATTTCCTGCTCCATCTCGAGATCACGGAAGGCGTTGCCATCGGCCGAGCCGTGGGTCGGCAGCGCGTCGAGATAGCGCGCCGAAGCGAGTTTTACCGTCTTCATGCACAGTTCGGCCGAGGTGCCGCCGATCACGATCGCGAGGTGATACGGCGGACACGCCGCGGTGCCCAAGGTCAGCACCTTTTCCTTCAAAAACGCCAGCAGGCGCTCCTTGGTCAAAACCGACGGCGTCGCCTGGAACAGAAAACTCTTGTTGGCGCTGCCACCGCCCTTGGCCATGAACATGAACTTGTAGGCGTCATCACCCTCGGCGTAGATCTCGCACTGCGCCGGCATGTTGTTGGCGGTGTTCTTTTCCTCATACATCGACAAGGGTGCTACCTGCGAATAGCGCAAATTGCGGCGCAGATAGGCGTCGCGCGCGCCCTCGGACAACGCGGCCTCGTCGTCGCCGTCGGTGATGACCCTAAAACCCTTCTTGCCCATGATGATCGCGGTGCCGGTGTCCTGGCACATCGGCAGCACGCCGCCGGCGGCGATATTGGCGTTTTTCAGGAAATCGAAGGCGACGAACTTGTCGTTGTCGCTGGCTTCCTTGTCTTCGAGGATGTTGCGAAGCTGTTTTAAGTGCCCCGGCCGCAAATAGTGGTTGATGTCGCCGAACGCGGCCTCGCTCAGCGCCCGCAGCGCCTCGCGCGACACCACCAGCATGTCCTTGCCCAGCACCTTCTCGACCCGCACGCCCTCGGTCATGATCTTCTTGTACGGCGTGGTGTCGGCACCCAGCGGAAACAAGGGCGTATGCTTGTAGGGCGGAACGGGTTTTGGGTCGGGAAAGGCGGTGGGGGCGTTCATGGTGGACTCGCGGTTGAGGCCGGAAAACGCGTTTTGAGGCGCCGGCAATAAAACCGTTCTAAGCACTTTTGCCAGAAAGGAAAGGTTTTGGGCGGCGGGTCATAGCCGGATTGCACGACGGGCACAGCGCTATTCGCGCACTACCCCTTCCCGCCCTGCTTCTCCGCATCGGCATCCACCAGCGCCCGGATCATGCGCTGGTAAGGCACGCGCCGTTTCTGCGCGGCACGTCTGAAGAACGTTACCGAGCGTTGCGACAGGCTCAATGTCACCTTCACATTGTCCTCGCGCAGCACGAGCTTGTCGGGGGCCGGCAGGAAATCCTCGACAATCCTTGCCTCGCCGACGTCACCTCTGCTGTATTTTGCCGTTGACCGTTTCATGGATTGTCTTTCGTCCACTTGGGAAAACACGTCAAGAAAGTTCACAGCGCCAACTGCCCTCGCCTCTTGCAAGAATGCCGCGCGCGGGCTTCAATGGCGTCGGGGGTATTCATGGCAAGAAAAACGCTCACACACTCGCTACTCTCTGCATTTGCGCTATTGATCGCACTGGCCGCCTCGCCTGCCCGCGCCGACCGCTGCGACGATCTCGCGGGCCAGCTCAAGAACCAGATCGACGGGCTTGCGGTCGGCAAGACGGCGGCCAATATCATCTATCTGTCGCACCCGCAGGCGCAGGAGCTGTCGCTCGGCTGCGCCGGGCGCAGCTATTCCAACCAGCTCTACGCCAAATCATCGAGCCGCAAGCCCGCGCCCGGCTTCATCGATCTGGTCGCCAGCGGCGCCGCCATCATCTTCACGCTGCCGAAGGACGATATGGTGAAAGGCGTGACCCGTTGCGTGAAGCGCATGGGCCTGATCCATGGCGACGACGTCACCACGCGCTACCGCCGCCTCGACATGCGCTGCTCCCGCAGCAAAACCGACGCCTCGATCTCGGTTTCCCGAAGCAAGGACGAGTGAACGCACCCCGCTCCTCGACCGGAACCGAAGCCTCCCGTTCACCATTCGCGGCGAGAGCGGCGTCGATTGGTCGCTTTTTAATGGTTGAATTCACTGCCCGTTGGTTCCCCGCTCGCCACAGTCGGGCAACCAGCGAAGGATTCCCGTTCCCATGAGCGTATCCAGCATTTCAGCGACCCCGCCGGCAACCCCGGTTGCCAGCAGCAGCACGCCGAGCCCGCCGCCACCGAGCAACGACAACGATTCCGACGATTCGAGTTCCGCGCCGCCGGCGCAGGCTCCGCTGCCGCCGGGACAGGGCACGCGGATCGATCAGCTGGCCTGAGGGCTGGAGCTAGAATCCAGTTTTGACGCGTTTTCTTCACGCGAACCGGCGTCCACTTCGCTCGAAAACGCTATGCTAGCCGCCGCAGCTTTGCCGAAAACCGGGCTATCATGACGGCACTGAAGGGTGCCGCGCATGATGGTCAAATGGGCGTTTCAAAGCGTTGTCTGGATCGCGGGAATGGCCGCGCTCTTGCTTGTGCCCGCGGGCACCTGGCGCTGGCCGGCGGCATGGGTTTTTCTCGCGTCGATGATCCTGATCGGCCTCGTCTCGGGGCTGTGGCTCGCCAAAACCGATCCCGAGTTGTTCGCCGAGCGCATGCGCCTCACCGCAAGCGATGAGCAGCCGCCCGCCGACAAGCTCTTCGTCCCGGTGCTCGGCGCGTTCTTCCTCGGCTGGTTCGTCCTGATCGGGATCGATCACCGCCTGCACGGCTGCGATTTCCCGCGCGTGCTGCAAGGCCTCGGGCTTGCGATGCTGCTCATTTCCACCGTCTTCATCATGTGGGTGCTGCACGAGAACTCGTTCGCGGCGCCGCTCGTCAAGGTGCAGAGCGAGCGCGGCCACCGCGTCATCAGCGGCGGTCCCTATGCCTGGGTGCGGCACCCCATGTACTCCGGCGCCATCATCTTCTTCATCGGAATTCCGCTGCTGCTGGGATCGCTCTGGGGCCTGATCGCCTCGCCGCTGCTCGCTTTGCTGTTCGCGATCCGCATCACCATCGAGGAACGCGTGCTGCGCGACGGCCTCGAAGGCTATATTGGTTATACAGCGCAGGTGCGTTATCGCCTGCTTCCCGGCATTTGGTAACGGAGCCAGCGATGCCCGACAGCAAGGTCTACACCGGCGGCTGCCATTGCGGCATGGTTCGGTTCGAATGCACCACCGACCTCGCCATGGTGACCGCGTGCAACTGCTCGATCTGCACCAAGAAGGGACTGCATTTTGCGTTCCTGTCACCAAAAAGCTTTCAGCTCCGCGCCGGCGTCGAAAGCCTCAAGGAATATCTCTTCAACAAGCACGCAATCCGCCACCAACTCTGCATCGACTGTGGCGTCGACGTGTTCGCCCGCGGCAGCAAGCCCGACGGCACCGAAATCGTGGCGCTGAACGTCAGCTGCATCGACGGCATCGAGCTGGCAAAATTGGCGATGACGCCGATCGATGGCAGGAACAGGTAGGTTTTCGTGGTCCCGGCGCGCCGGGACGACGTTATGAATCCAGCTCTTTATAATGCCGGAATATCCCGTCCGTGTTGAACGCAATCCGCCGCTCGCTGGCGAGATACGCCTTGATGTTCGGCCGCGCGGCGACGCTGTCGCGCAAATCGACCAGGCCCGGGATCTTTCGCTCAAACGTCTTCATGCGCTTGGGAAAAGCGTAGCGCAGGCCCTCGACGATCTGAAATAGCGAAAGGTCGATATAGCTCAGCCGGCGGCCGGTCAGCCAGGCGCCGCCGCTTTCCTGCAGCAGCCGCTCGAAATAGCCGAGATATTTCGGCACGCGCTCGTCCCAGAATTCACCGGTGCGCTTTTTCGCAGGTTGCTTCTGGTCCTCGTAATACAGCGACGGGCCGAGCGGATGATGGGTGTCGTGAATTTCCAGCACCAGATCGGTCACCGTCAATTGCAACTGATGCACCCACAGTCTCCCCGCCTCCGATTTCGGCGCCAGGCCATGACGCGATCCCAGATAGAACAGGATGTTGGCGGTCTGCCCGACCACGAGCTTGCCGGCTTTCAAAAACGGCGGCGCGAAGGGCGGCGTGCCGGATTTTGCTTCCATCATCCGCATCATCGCCGCCATGCCGCGTTCGCCGCGCGCGACGTCGGCATAATCGGCCCCCGCCTCTTCCAGCGCGAGGCGGACATATTCGCCGCGGCCCTGGATGCCCGGCCAGTAATACAGTTCGTAGCGCATCGCCCGCTCCCTGCTGCCCGTTCAACAGACTTAACAAACCATTCCTCATTTCGTTCTACCTGTCCAATCCCGCAGCGCCGCGTGCGCACGCAAAACGCTTACCGATTTTCAACGCTACTGGCCGAAGGCATCGAGACGAGGGAACAGTGGCAATTCCTTGCTCGCGCGGGCTGCGCCAAGGGCCAGGGCTATCTGTTCGCAAAGCCCGCAAGCCTCGCGCAACTGCTGCCGGCGATCGAAGCCGCCGCGCGGCTTGTCGGCGACACGCGCGGGCCAACATCCGAAGAAACGAGGTCTGCGATCGTTGCGGCGTGATCCGAAAAAAGTGGCTCAGTTGACCGCGAAACAATACATCAGGCCGTCGCCGCCGGTGCTTCTCAGGTCAGCCTGCGAGCAGCCACCATCCGGTCCGCGTGACGGATGCGAGGAGTTCCAGGATCTTGAGGCATCGTCATCGCGCAGGCCGATACGATCGGCATGGCCGAGCATCGCCGAGCCCTGCGTACTGCTCGTCCAGTTCTTGCAGGTGCGATCCTCGCCGGCCGGGAACGCCGTGCCGTCCGGCCTCGATCCCGTCAGCATGTCGTGGCGGTTCGGCGTATCGCCACGGCCGTTGATGACATCGCCCTTTTCGCTGAGCGCGGTCTGTTTCGTCAGGTTGTTGGCGGCGCTGTGCAGATCGGCGACATCCTTCGCGACCACGACACCCTTTGCATTTTGCCAGGGTCCCTTGCCGATGCGATCGCGTGCATTGATCGCCGGTTTGCCGTCGGCTTCCTGGGTCGAGAGGTAGGCATGCCAGCTCTTGACGCCGGACGCATTGATGCCCGCCGCCTGCGCCAGTTCCTGGCAATGATTGTCGGCGCCGGCGATACCGCCGAGATTGGCGCCGTTGCCGATGCCGACGCTGGTCACGAAGAATGTCGTGGCCACAGCCTGCGCGTTGGCCGGCTGCGCCGCCAGCACCAGCAGACCCGTCGTTGCAGCGAGGCAGAAACAGGCGCGCGAAATATACGCGGAGACAGGCATCGGATCCTCCCGATTGTTTTTGACCGGCACCATTGCCGGCGCCTGGTCCATCATCAACCCATCTTGCAGGGCATTATTCCAGCGCGGTGCAAACGAAAAGGCGCCGCGAAACAAATCGCGGCGCCCGGTATCATGATTGCCTCGCAAAACCGGTCAGGTCTGCTGGATCGCCGATAATTCCCAATTGGCGCCGCGCGGTCTTACAAAAGTCCAGACTTCGGTGGCCTCGGTCGGCTGCTCGCTGCCTTCGACCAGCCGGCCGCTGACACGGTCGACGGTCTTGTCGATCATCGAGAAACGCATCGCGACGCTGGCATAGTCGGTATCGCCTTCGCGCCAGGATTCGGAAAGATCACCCTGCAAGAGCTTGGTGTTCGAAACCTTGTTGACGACGTTGCGCGCGCGGTTTTCCTGCAGATCGTTGTTGAAATAGGACACCATCTCGGGCGTCGCCATGGTGTGCAGTTTTGCGACGTCTTCATTCGACCACGCGGCCTGGATGTCGCCGAGCAGCCGTTCGAAGGCTTCGTAATCCGCGGGGAGGATTTCAAGCGGTGCGCTGCCCGATCCCAGGCCAAAACCCGACCCGGTACGGTAACTCGAGCCGCCCAATGGCGCGCTCGCGCCATCGGCATAGGCCGGCGCGGTCCGGCGCTGCCACCACGACATCGCCATGCGAACCACGAAGACGATCAGGCCGATCTGAATGATCAGGCCGAACAGCGATGACAATCCGCCGACGCCACCGAACAGGCCGCCGCCGAACAGCATGCCGAACAGGCCGGCGCCGAGGAAACCGGCGGCGAGGCCGCGCAGCATGCCGCCGCCGGGCCGGTTGAAGAAACCGCCGCCGGTTGCGGTACCGACGCCGGGGCTGCCCGGCTGGGTAAAGGTGCGGTTGAGCGGTTGCGCGGCGCCTGGCGCGGTCGAGGTGCTGGGCGGCGCGGAGAAGGTCCGCGTGCCCCGCGACCCCGAACTGATGCCGCCGCCAATCCGGGCGTCGGCCGGCGGAGCCGCCGCGATCAACGGCAGCGCCAGCGACAGGACGATGGCGATCGACTGGAGGACGCGGCGGGCGCGATAGGAGAATCTCATGTGCTTTCCTTAAATCCCCGGCAAGGGGAAGCGCCCCTAAGATGGGCAGCCTTGGGTGAATGTGAAGCCACTATCGGGAACCCGGTCTGCGGCCCTCGGTCGCGGGGATGCGACATCTGGCGATTTTGTTGCAGCGCGAACGGCTTACGACGGCGCCATGGTTTCCTTCACCTTCGCGACCAGCGCGCTGAGCGCGAACGGTTTGGCCAGGAAATCGAACTTTTCGTTTTCCTCGAGGCTTTTCGCAAACGCGTCTTCCGCGTAGCCGGAGACGAAGATGATCTTGAGGTCGGGGTTTTTCCCACGCATCTTGCGCAGCAGCGTCGGCCCGTCCATTTCCGGCATCACCACGTCGGAAACGACGAGGTCGATCGCGCCGTCGCGCTCTTCCAGCGCTTCCAGGGCCTCGATGCCGTTCGACGCCTCGACCACCGTATAGCCGCGCGAGCGCAGGCCGCGCGCATTGAGCGAGCGCAGGCCTTCTTCGTCTTCGACCAGCAGGATAGTGCCCTGGCCGGTGAGATCGACCCTCGGTTTCGGCTCGGCCGCAGCTTCCTTTGCCGCGCCATTGGTCGCATGCGGCTCGGGCTGGGCTTCCTGCTCCGGATGGTGGCGCGGCAGGAAGATGCGGAAGGTGGTGCCCTTGCCTTGCTCGGAATCGACATAGACAAAGCCGCCGGTCTGCTTGACGATGCCGTAGACCGTGGACAGGCCGAGCCCGGTGCCCTTGCCGACTTCCTTGGTGGAGAAGAACGGCTCGAAAATCTTGTCGACGATCTCGGTGGGGATGCCGGTGCCGGTGTCGGAGACGTCGATCCGCACATAATCCGCCGGCGGCATGCCCTTGTAGGAAAGCTTTTCGGCCTCCTGCGCCGAAACATTCGCCGTCTTGATCGTCAGCTTGCCGCCGTCGGGCATCGCATCGCGGGCGTTGACCGCGAGATTGACGATCACCTGCTCGAACTGCGAGACGTCGACCTTCACCGGCCACAAATCGCGGCCGTGCACCGGATCGAACTTTACCTTCTCGCCGATCAGGCGGCGCAGCAGCATCGTCAGATCGGACAGCGCGTCGCCGAGATCGAGCACTTGCGGCCGCAAGGTCTGCTTGCGCGAGAACGCCAGCAATTGCCGCACCAGCGTCGCGGCGCGGGTCGCGTTCTGCTTGATCTGCATGATGTCCTGGAACGACGGATCGGTCGGCTTGTGCGCGTTCAGCAGGAAGTCGTTCGCCATCATGATGGCGGAGAGCACATTGTTGAAATCGTGCGCGATGCCGCCGGCGAGCTGGCCGACCATGTCCATCTTCTGCGACTGGTTGATCTGGTTTTCCAGCGTACGCCGCTCGGTGGTCTCCAGCATGTAGACGATGGCCGCCTCGGTCTCGCGCTCGTCGGCCTCGACCGCGGTGACAAAGAATTGCCCCCAGCGTTCCTTGCCGCCGTCGAGCATCGCCTCGACCGGCGCGATATCGCCCTGGCCTTCGGCGGCCTGGTTGATCGCCGCGATCAGCGAACTGCGGTCGCGTGCATTCACGGTGCGGAAGATCGAATTGTTGGCGGTGGCCTCAACGCCGAGGCTTTGCGCGAGTTTGGCAAAACGCGCATTGGCCCGCACCACCGCGCCGGCGCGGTCGACGGTCGCGATCGCCATCGGCGTGTGGTCGAAGAAGCGCATGAAGCGCACTTCCGCCGCGCGCTGCGGATCGGAGCGCTCGTCGCGCGCGCGGCTGATCACCAATGTCCGCGAGGCGCCGGGAACGCCGTCGGCCCCGAACGCCAGCTTGTGATAGAGCCGCACCGGCATGGTCTTGCCGCCGCGCATCCTAAGGTCGATGTCGAACACTTCGGTTTTTACTTCGCCGGGCACCGCCACGATCGAGGTCAGCAGCGACGCGCCGTCGCCGGAGACGATGTCGTTCAGCTTCAGCCCGCCGGAACCGATTTCCGCCAGGTCATGGTCCAGCCAGTTCGCCAGCGTCGCGTTGACGTAAACCAGGTCGCCGGCCGGATTGACCGAGAAAAACCCGCACGGCGCGTGATCGAGATATTCGATGGCGTGCTGCAGCTCCTGGAACACGTCTTCCTGGCGTTCGCGGTCGCGGGTAATGTCGGCGATCGACCACACCGCGTATTTCGCCTCGCGCTTGCCCTGGCCGAGCGGCCGGACCCGCATCCGCAGCCAGCGGCCATGCGTACGGTCCTGGCTGCCGTCGTTGCCGGCGATCCGCACTTCTTCCTGCTGGCGCTTGCCTTCACGCGCCGCCTTGAGCAGGCGAAACACCGCTTCCGACACATCGGGATTGCCGATGAAAACCCGCTCCACCGGGCGCACGTCCTGCGGGCCCGCAGCGCCGGTCAGCGCCAGATAGGTCGCGTTGGAATAGACCACATGGCCGCGTGGATCGGTGACGGCGAGCCCGTCATAGGCATGATCGGCGATATGGCCCATGACAGGGTCGTCGCCGGCGCGGTCGGCAAAGCGGATGATGCCGGCGGCAAACGCAAACAGGTTGAACAACCCGACCATCGCCAGCAGCGCCAGCATTCCCAGGATATACGGCTGCGCCTGCGCCCGGCCGATGGTCATCAGCACCAGGGCTGCGGCGACGATGCCGCCGGCCACCAGCAGCACCAGCACGATGCTGCCGCTGCGCCGCGCCGGCTCGTGCACGGTCATCGGCGGCGAAGAAGGATCGTGGGCGGGTTCGGCGGTCATCGTCAGGGGACGCGGCCTGTCAAAAGGGATCGGACGCGCTCGCGCACGCGCCCTCCTGAGTGCCTGAATCGGGCCGGCCAGCGCAAGTCCATCAGGCCGCTATTTCCCCGGTCGCAGGCCGTTTTGGCCGGATTCCAAGTCCTTTCCTGTATCCAGGTCCGTTCCAGCGGCCTTTCATGCCGGCCTGCCGGAAAGCCCGCGGTTGAGGCCCATGACGTAACCGATGACCTCGGCGACCGCATGATAGTGCTCCACCGGAATTTCGTCGTCGACTTCCACCGAAGCGTGCAATGCGCGCGCCAGCGGCACGTTTTCCACGATCGGGATGTCGTGTTCCTTGGCGATCTCCCTGATCTTCAATGCCATCAGGTCGACGCCCTTGGCCACGCAGATCGGCGCCGACATGCCGCGCTCATAGGACAACGCGACCGCGTAGTGGGTCGGATTGGTGATGATCACGGAAGCCTTGGGAACCGCGGTCATCATGCGCTTCTTCATCCGCGCCTGCCGCAACTGCCTGATTCGGGCCTTGATGTGCGGGTCGCCTTCCGACTGCTTGAACTCCTGCTTCATGTCCTGCAGCGACATCTTCTGCCGCTCGTACCACGTCCGGTACTGGAAGAAATAATCGGCGATCGCGACCACCGCGAGCATCGCCACCACCGCGCCCAGCAGCTTCAGGGTCATGGTGGTGATGATGCCGAGGATGGTCGACGGGGCGAACTGCACCATCGCCTCCAGCCGGAACCGCTCCGGCCACAGGATCATGCTCATCACGCTGCCGAGCGCGACCAGCTTGAAAAGGCCCTTGGCGAAATTCGCCGCCGCCTGCTTGCCGAACACCCGCTTGGCGCCGGTGGCCGGCGAAATCTTGTTGAAGGAGGGCTTGAGCGATTCGGCCGACCACACCAGCCGGTGCTGCAGCATGTTGCCCGCGATCGCCGAGATGATCAGCATCAGGAGCGGCACGCCGAGCGCCGTGATCAGCACATATTCGAGTTTGCGCGCCAATTCCAGCAGGCTCGGCCCGTCGGTGTGGAACAGCGCCGCATTGGCGAGCAGGTTGCGCAGCGGCATCTGGATCGAGCCGATCGATCCGGAGAACGACGACAACACCAACGTCGCGCCGGCGATCATGAACCAGGTGTTGACCTCCTGGCTCTTGGCGACGTCACCGCGCTCGAGCGCCTCATCGAGACGTTTTTGCGTGGGGTCTTCTGTTTTGTCTGAGGAATCGTCCTCGTCGGCCATTGTAGGGTTCTCGGCGGATCTCGGTTTACGGCGTCAGATCGTGCATCACGCCGGTGAAGTAGGTGAGGAAGGTGCCCATCATCGCGACCAGCACCAGCGAGAAGATCAGGAAACCGGCCAGGATCGACAGCGGCACGCCGACGAAATAGACCTGCATCTGCGGCATCAGCCGCGCCAGAACGCCGAGCCCGACGTTGAACACCAGACCGAACACCAGAAAAGGCGCCGACAATTGCATGCCGATCTTGAACGCCGCGGTGAAGGCCCGCGTGGCAAGCGCCGCGATATCGCCGCTCGGCATCAGATCGGACGGCGAAAAGATGTTGTAGCTGTCGTTCAGCGCCGCGATGACGAGATAATGGCTGTCGGTGGCGAACAAGAGCGTCACGCCGAGCATGGTCAGGAAGTTGCCGATCAAGACGCCCTGCTGACCCTGGGTCGGGTCGACCGAGGTGACGAAGCCGAGCCCCATCTGCTGGGCGATCACGGAGCCGCCGACCTGCAGCGCCGACAGCGTCACCCGCGCGGTTGCGCCGAGCACGATGCCGACGATCAGCTCATGGACCATCATCACCACCAGCGGCACCATCGACTGCGTGTCGATGTGGTAGTCCTGGCGGTGCAGCGGCAGGATGATCAGCGTCAGCGCCAGCGCGATCGCGAGCTTGATGCGCACCGGGATGTTCGACTCCCCCAGCCCGGGCAGCAGCATCACCATGGCGCCCACGCGGGCGAACACCAGCATGAAGGTGGCGGCGAGCACCGGCAGCAGCGAGATATCGACGTGCATGATCGCCGCATAGTGCCTTAGCCGCCTATGATTCGCGACGATATCCGCATCATCTCGCTGTGAAGCGCATCGGCCATGAATGGCAGCGCCAGCAACAGGGTGACAAAAATCGCGAGGATCTTCGGCACGAACACCAGGGTCTGTTCCTGGATCTGCGTCAGCGCCTGGAACAGCGACACCACCACGCCGACCACGAGGCCGACCACCATCAGCGGCGACGACACCACGACGATGGTCCAGATCGCATCGCGCGCCACATCGAGGGTTTCAGCACCGGTCATCTCATCAATTCCACTTCGCTAAAATTCCACTTCGCCAGGTTTGCTCTGACGCCATTCCGTGATGGAACGACCGCCTCGCAAAATTCAGATCGGCATCTTCATGATGTCTTCATAGGCCGAGATCACCTTGTCGCGGACCGACACCAGCGTCGAAATCTTGACGTCGGTTTCCGCCACCGCGGTGACGACGTCCATCACATTGGCCTTGCCCGCCGCCATCGCGACGGTCTGCTGGTCGGATTTTCGTCCGCCGTCTACCACGCTTCCGATCGCGTCCTTGAGCAGGTCTCCGAACGAGGGACCGCTGGCGTCGGGCGACTTGCCCGCGGCGCTCGGATCCATCAGGCGGGCGAGATTGGCGTAGGCGTTGGCGGCAATGGTCGGTGAAGCCATGGTTCAAGGTTCCAGTTCAGGACTTGAGGATGTCGAGCGTGCGTTGAATCATCGCGCGCGTGGCGTGGATGATGTTGAGGTTCGCCTCGTAGGAGCGCTGGGCGTCGCGCATGTCGGTCATTTCGACCAGCGGGTTGACGTTGGGATATTTGACGTCGCCATTGGCGTCGGCGGCGGGATTGCTGGGCTCGTGCTTGATGCGGAACGCGGTCTTGTCCGGCACCACCTTGCCGAGCGCGACCACCTGGGCGTCCAGCGTGTGATCGAGTTCGGAGGAAAAGGTCGGGACCTTGCGGCGATAGGGGTCGCCGCCGGCCGTCGGCGCGGTGGAATCGGCATTGGCGATGTTTTCCGAGATCACCCGCATGCGGCCGGCCTGCGCGCGCAGGCCCGAGGTCGCGATCCCCATCGATCTGGCGAAATCTGCGATAACCTGACGGTCTGCCATCGTTTCCCTTTCCAAATGCTAGTTGCGCGTCACGCCTGTTGCAGCCTCACGCCTTTTCAGATCTAGGCCTTGCCGATCGCGGTCTTCAGAAGATGCAGGCTGCGGGCGTAGAGCGAGGTCACCGCGGCGTAGTCCATCTGGTTGGACGAGACCTTGAGCATCTCGTCCTCGAGATTGACCGCGTTGCCGGCGGGCCGGGTCTCGAAGCCGGTCTTGCGATTCTGGTCGAAGGTTTCGGGCGCGCCCGAGGCGCCGAAAGAAGCGCCACTGGTCCGCATCATCGGCAGCGACCCCATGGCGCCGCCCGGCGCAATCGCGCCGGTCGGATCGAATTTGGGTTCCATCAGATCGCGCGGCTTGAAATTCGGCGTGTCGGAGTTGGCGACGTTTTCCGCCAGCACCCGCTGGCGCTCCTGGTGCCATTGCATCCGCGTACGCAACGCCGACAGCACCGGAAGATCGCCCATCGACATCGCTTCCGCCCTCCCCTTTGCCATTAGGGCACGACGCCCTCGGTAGGCAGAATTTGCCGCCTGTATGGTTAACAACGGGTTAAGAAGCGCCGGCGCGGAAGAGGCCGAGCGCTGTGGACGGATAGCATCGACACGATTCCGAGCGCATTTTCGCCACGAAAACTCCGTTAACCAGCGGAGTTGGCCGAATGACGGGGATGTGAGAAGTCGTTTTGGCCCAGCCGATTCATAGGTTATTAAGAGACCGGGGCGGCACTTCCTGCCCAGGGTGTTAAAGGATTTGGCCGTTAAGAGATTGGGCTGATCTCTGACCTCATTCGGCGTTGCCGGGGACAAGTATGCCAACAGCAGTAACATTTATTTTCGCATTCGTGGCCGTGCTGGCGCTGATCGGCGCCGCCGCGTGGGGGCTTCGCCGATTCGCCGGCAACCGCCTGGGCGCCAACACCAATCGCGGCCGGATGCCCCGCCTGGCGGTAATCGATGCCGCGGCCGTCGATGGCCGCCGCCGGCTGGTGCTGGTGCGCCGCGACAATGTCGAACATCTCCTGATGATCGGCGGCCCGACCGACATCGTGGTGGAACCCAACATCGTCCGCGCCATGCCGGCGCGCGACCAGATGGCGCAGCGCCCGGTCGGTAGCGCCGAACCGCCGCCGCGAATCGCTCCGTTGCCGGACAGCAACTGGAGCGATGGCGACGGATCCCGCTCCGATGCCTTCGATCACGCCGAGCCGCAGATGCCCGAGCCGCCGCCGCGGCCGGCGCGTCCCTCTTTCGCCGACGAAATGCGCCGCCCGGCGCCGCCGCCGGAACGGCGCAGCGATCCGCTCGCCGGCTTCGCGCCGGAGCCGATCGCGCCGCGCGCCGAGCCGCGCGTCGAATTGCGCAACGAACCGATGACGCCCCCGCCGGCACGGCCGCCGCAGCGCGCCGAGCCGATGATGCCGCGCGCGGCACGGCAGCCCGAGCCGAAGGCGCCGCCGCCGATCCGCGCCGAGCGTCCCGTCGTCGCCGCCCCGCCTCCCCCGGTGCCGCCGCCCGCGCCTGCCCCGGCTGCGTCGCTGTCGAGCGCCGATCAAAATCTCGCCGAGATGGCGCAGCGGCTTGAAGCCGCGCTTCGCCGTCCGCCCGATGCCGCCGAGCCGCGCGTCGGCGCGCCGCCGGTCGCCCCCGAACCGCCGCCGAGCCGCCCCGCCCCCCGCGTCGAACCGCCGATCGCGCCGCCGGTTGCGACAGCTTCGCCGAAGACCGGGTTTGAGAATCTGGAAGACGAGATGGCCTCGCTATTGGGCCGTCCGAAGTCTCCTTCGTGAGATCGGCGACCTTCCCGCGTAGAGTTTTATTTTTTGCCACTTTGATAGCCGCCGGTTTACTGGCGGCGCCTGCGTTCGCGCAGGACATCAGCATCAATCTCGGCCAGGGCAATGGCGGCGTCACCGAGCGTTCGATCCAGTTGATCGCGCTGCTCACGGTGCTGTCGATCGCGCCGTCGATCCTGATCATGATGACCTCGTTCACCCGGATCGTCGTGGTGCTGTCGCTGCTGCGCACCGCGCTCGGCACCGCGACCGCCCCGCCCAACTCGGTGATGATCGCACTCGCCATGTTCCTGACCGCGTTCGTGATGGGACCCGTGCTGCAGAAATCCTATGACGACGGCATCCGGCCGCTGGTCGCCAACCAGATCGGCGTCGAGGAAGCGCTGCAGCGCGCCTCAGTGCCGCTGCGCGGCTTCATGTTGAAAAACGTGCGCGAAAAGGACCTGAAACTGTTTCTCGATCTGTCGAACGAGCCGCCGCCGGCGACGCCCGACGAAATGTCGCTGCGGATCCTGGTGCCGGCCTTCATGATCTCGGAGCTGAAGCGCGCCTTCGAGATCGGCTTTTTGCTGTTCCTCCCCTTCCTGATCATCGACCTCGTGGTCGCTTCGGTGCTGATGTCGATGGGCATGATGATGCTGCCGCCCGCGGTTGTGTCGCTGCCGTTCAAGCTGATCTTCTTCGTGCTGGTCGACGGCTGGTCGCTGGTGGCGGGAAGTTTGATCCAGAGTTACGGGGGGTAGCGTTCCATGTCCCCGGATGCAGCGCATCACGTCGCAAGTGCGATGTACTGCGCTGCATCCGGGAAACGCGGCGGCGACCCTACCCCATCACGTCATATTGCCGGCTGAGGTGGTCGCCGATCTGCACCAGCATCGCGACGGCTTCGGGGTAGCCGGGTTTTGCCTCGGTGGCGGCGTCGGCGCTGGCGCGGAATTCCCAGGAATCGCCGTCCCTGATCACAGAGATGACCATGCCATCGGAAGCATCAGCATGAACCTTCAGTTCCGCCTTCGCCATCGCGACGAGTTCGGCTTCGGTCTTGACGGGTTTTGTCATGATGGCGGTTCCCTGAACGGCGACTGCACCGTACAGGTTGCCGCGCGAGCAGGCCGCTGTCGAGGGCCTGAAATTGCCGATGACGCGAACGCCAGAGCAGGACGGTTCTGATTGAAATCAGAACCGCAGCTCCAGATTCCTCGTTTTGACGCGTTTTCTTCAGGCGAAGCGGTGTCCGCCCACGGATCAAGTCCGGGGGCATGCTTCGCTCGAAAACGCTATAGCCGGCCGCGTCAGCCCCTCTTCGCGCCGACGATCTTCGGCAAGGAGCCGGTCGGCGTCGGGTCGGCGCCTTGCACGCCCGGCGGCAGCGTGGCTTTGGCGCTGGCATCGGGGAAACGGGTCTTCATTTCGCGCAGGAAGCCGTCGAGCGTGTCGACGCTCGCCGCCATCTTGGCGATCGCGCCGAATTCGGCGCTCGAGGTCGCGGTCGGTTTGCTCGCGGTCTCGAACGCGGCGCGGTCGGCGTCGCCGCTCATCAACGGCGCGTATTTTTCGCGGAACCGCGCCAGTCCAATGGCGTCCTCCGCCAGCGCATATCCGACCACGGCGCGGATGATGTCGCTCTTCTCCGCCGGATTCAGCGGTTTGAAATCGCGCCAGCGGTCGGCGTAGTACAGTTCGATCTGTTCGGAAGCCTCGCGCCAGCGCCGCGACGCCCAGTAGATGTCGGAGCGCAGCCGGATCGCCTCGCGGCCGACGATGTTGGAGATGATGTCGAGCGCGAGATCGTGGCGACCGATGTCGCTTTGCGCGCGCGCTTCGAGCAACAAGCGTTGTTGCCGCAATTCGCCGGAGAGGTCGGCGATGCGGGTGCTGCGCAGCGCCGCAATCGCCCGGTCGGGCTTGCGGTTGGTCAGATAGACCATCGCGAGGCGGGCTGCGACCTGCGCCCGCGCCGCGCCCTCGAGCCGGTGATCGACCTGATATTGCAGGAGCTCGGCGGCCTGGTCGAGCAGGTCGACCGCGACCAGCCGGTCGGCCAGACGGCGGATCATTTCGTCGCCGCGCCGGCCGATCGGGGTCAGTTCGCGGAATTCGTAGAACAGGCCGAGCGCGTCGACCGGCGGCAGATCGTCGCCTTTGTTGCCCAGGAAGATCTGGGCGAACAAGGCCGCCGACGCATCCTGACCGGCGCGCGCCAGTTCCGAATTGGGTTCGAGCTTTGTGGCGGTGCGTGCCGCGGTGAGCGACTCGGCGAAGCGCCCGGTGTCGGAATAGATCCGCGCCATCATCTCCAGCGCCCGCACCTCGAGCCCGTCGCCGCGCCACAATACCTGCAGCGTCTCCAGTTCGCGCAGCGCCTCGGGCTGCTCGATCTCATTGCGCCGTTGCAACAGCGCGACCTCGCACAGCTTGGCTTCGGCCGCGGCCAGCCGGTCCGACGACGCCACCGCCGCCTTGTATTCGGTGAGCGCGTCCTTGTCGTGGCCGAGCGCCTCAGCGAGCCGGCCGCGCATCACCGAGATCGCGGGCTTCAGCTCCGGCGGAATGCCGATGATGCCGAGGTCGCTGCTGCGCTTGTCGGCGCCGGAATAATCCTTGACCTCGAGCGAGGCGCGCATCGCTTCCGTGATCACGATGCGCTGCAGGTCGATCGGCAGCGAGGCGATGGCGAATTCGACGTTCTTGAATTTTTCCCGCGCCTCCGGCCATTTGCCCTGCCGCGCATAGGCCAAGGCCTTCCACAATTCGGAATCGTAATTCTTGCCGACCACGGGGTTGGCGAGATCCTTCAGCCCGAGCGCGGGCCGCCCCATCAGGATGCTCGCGACCGCATGCATGACCACGGCGACGGGGTCCTGGGCCTCGGGCTTGGCGTCCGCCAGCACCATGTCGAGCACGGCCTTGGCTTCCGGATAGAAAGCGCGCGCCATGTAGAACCGCGCGAGATCAAGCCGCGCCGGCGTGCGCTGGTCGGGCTCAAGTGCTGCTGCCGTCTCGACCAGCGCGTCGAGCTTGGTGTCGAAGACGCCTTCCTGGTTTTTCTTCCATTCATCGACGTCGAAGATCGTCCGCGCCGCCGTCGGCGCGCGCTCCGAGGCGGCATTGACCGACGACAGCGTCAGCCCGCCGGGCCGGCCGAGCGTGATCTTGTCGGCGGCGAGTTCGGCCGAGACGTCGTCGGCGTTGGGGCGAACCGCGACGCCGTGGATCGATTCCAGCAGCGACATCTCGACAAAGTCCTGCCGCTTGATGAAACCGCGGACCGGCGGCGGCGCGGTGATCACCAGCAGGGTGTCGCCGGCTTCCGGATCGGTGAACTTGTGCAGCCGGCCGGGCTTTGCCAGCGCCACCGTGACATTGGCGAGCGCGGGATCGGTGATGTTGCGCTTCGCGGTCAAGGGCTGCGTCGGCGACGCCATGGTGTCGGCGAAGGTCAGGATCCAGTTGGCGGTGCCGCCGACACCGTCATTGGCGAGCGAGGGCATTTGCGGACGATTGAGCCGGATCCGGATCGCCTGCCCGTAGGGCAGCGGGAACGGCTTGACCTCGGCAATGATCGAGCCGCCATTGGCCTTGATCGGCGCGATGTCGAGCGGCTTGAGGGTGTCGAACACCAGCCACACCGTATCAGCGCGGCGGAACAAGGCCGCCGGCGTTTCCGTGGCAAAGGCGAAGGTGACATGCAGGCCCTCGCTGTCGCGGATCGCGCTGACGGTCGCACCATTGTCGCCGGACATCGGCTCGCCTGCCGCGGCCGGCATTTCCGGCTCGGGGCGGACAGCCGATTGCGTCTCCGGCGCCGGCGACGGCGCGGCTTGCGGTTTTGTCTCGGGCTTGAGTTCGGCCTTCGTCTCGGCCTTCACCGCAACCTCGGCTTCAGCCTTCGTCTCGACCTTTGCTTCGGGCTTGACCTCGACCGCCGTTTCCTTGGCCGGCTTGTCCGCGACCGGCGGCGCGGCCCCGGATGTTTTCGGCGGCACGGCCGCGTCAGCGGCGGGCTTTACCGGCGCCGCTTCCGCCACAGCGGGCTTCACCGCGGACACGGCAGGCGCGGCGGCGACCGGTTCGACCGGCCCCGCGGCCGTCAGTTCCGCCGGCGGTCCGGGCGGCGGCGCCGTCGCGAGCGGCAATTGCGCGGCGGGCTTTTCGGCCGGCTGGAATGCGACGTCGACATTGTAGTTCCTGTCCTCGCGGAAGGAATGGATGTCGACATCGCCGATCAGCGATATCTCCACCGCGGATTGCTCGCCGACGATCTTCTGGTTGATCGAGGCGATGTTGGCGGGCGCGGCGATCTTGGCGTCGGCGAGGTCGAAATTGAGCACCGCGTTGAAGAACAGCGTGAGCTTCTGCTCGTTGAGCACCGAGGAAACGCTGACGCCGTCGGGCATCTCGAAGATGAAACGGGTGAAGGTCGGCTGCACCGAGGCGCGGACGCGGATCGGCGGCCGCTTCTTCGCAGCGTCGGTCGCGCGCTGGATGCGGAGCGCGCGCTCGGCGGCGCGTGCCCGATCGGCCAGTTCCTTGATCACGTCAAGCGGCAGGCTCGGCGGCGCACCGGCCCAGCTGTCGGGCAACAGATCGACGAACAGCCGTTCGCCGGCGGCCATGGTGTTGATGGTGACCCGGCGCGCCAGCGAGAGCCGGATCGCCATGCCGTCGGGATCGCGCCGCGCCGAGCCGACATAATCGGGCACCGCATCCGCGATCGCTTCGACAGGAACGTCGACCGGGTGCTTGAAGCGGATCACCAGGATGGAGCCGGCCGCGGTGACTTCGGATTCGACCTCGTCGGCGAGTTTTATGACCAGCCGGGCGTAGCCGCCGGCCGCGGAAAATGTCGCCTCGCCTTTGACCGGATCGTTCTCGCAGCGCGCCACGCCGCTGGTTCCGAGTAAAATCAACAACGCGGCGACGATTGTCGCAAGGCGCGCGGCCGATTGCGGCCAGCACCGGGCGCTGCGCGCCGATGCGCGCCATAGCGACCAGGGTCCAGCGGCAACCATTCGCGCCATTTGCTCTCGGGTTCTCGGGGTCTTTCGGTTCACCGGCCTGGTCGGCGGGACGCCCTCACCCGCACATTGGAATCTAGAATTCGCGGTTTAAGGACTTGTTAAATATCCCGGCTAGTTGGTCTTTTGCGGCAGCATCTTGCCTTCGATCTTGGGAAGCGCCTCGGCGGAGGCGGACTGGTCGGGACCGGCGCGGCGGGCCATTTCGGTGGTCAGGCGCTCGGCCACTTCCGGCGACATCAGGCCGAGAATATCGGACATCTTGCGCGGCGCGATCTGCGAGGCGATCTGGTACAGCACCGGCATCTCCAGCCGGTCGAACACTTTTGCCGCGTCCTTCGGCTTCATGCTCTCGTACATGGTGATGATGCCCTTGAAGCGCGCGGCTTCGGCTTCGTTTTTCTGCGTGGTCTCGGTCGCGATCTTTGACTCGACGCCCTTCAATTCCTCGACCCTGGCTTCGACCTTCTTCTCGGCGGCCTTGAGCAGGCTTTCACGGATATCGATCTCGCGGGCGCGCGCTTCCAGTTCCTGACGCCGCGCCTGCAGCCGCTCCAGCACCGCGCGTTCCGACGCCGAAACCGGCGCGCCCTGGGCCGGATAAAGCCGCGTTCCGTCCATTCGCGCCGCTTCGGCGGCGGGCGCATCGGGCTTCGGCGCTTCGTCCTTGGGCTTGTCGTCCTTCTTGGCCTCTTCCTTCTTGCCTTCTTCTTTCTTTTCGACCGAGCCGGTGACGTCGGTGAGATCGGGCCGGCCGGTCGGGAAGTTCAGCTGATCCTGCGCCCAGGATGGCTTGGTCGCGTGCGGATCGTAGTCGAAGACATAGCCGCCATCGATTACGAGGCCGGCGATCTTGAGCACGGCAAAGCCGGCGATCGCCACCACCACGACGGGAATGACGCGGATGTCACGGAAAGCTTTCATGCGGCGAGGCCGTTAGCCCTTTTGCGTTCGGAAAATGCCTGCGCGGCCTCGGCGATCGCCCTGGCGCTCGAAAGGTTGGCACTTGAAAGATTTGCACTGGAGGCAACGGGTTTGGCGGGAGGCTCCTCGGCCGTGGCCTCAGTCGACCGCGGCGCGGCGCTGGCGACGATCTTGGACAGCCGGCGCACCACGTTGTCGCCTTCCGCAAGTTGCTTCTTGAGCTGGATCGAAATCTGGCCCGCCGCGGTCAGTTGCGCGTTGAGATTCTCGTTGACGTCGCGGACCGTGAGCTTGAGCCCGCCGATCGCGCGCTCGGCGATCTCGGTCGCCGTAATCAGCTCGCCAATGGTTGCCTTCAGCGAACTTTCGTCGGCCTTCAGCCGCTTCAATCGCGCATTCAACAACATGCAATAGCCGATTGTGAGCACTAGCAAAAATGCTACCAGGCTCTCGATCGCTACACCTAATGAATGACTCATTGGGCCTCCATCATCTTGGTTTGCTCGTCGGCCTTCTCGAACATCGCAAGCGTGGTCTTCGGCTTGCGCAATTGCTTGGTGACGCGGATCGCGACGCGGTCGCCGACCCGGCCCATCCGCCCCTCGGTCAGGGTGACATCGCCACAGCGCACCGCGACCAGCGCGTCGGCGCGCATCTCGAGCGGAAGCGTGTCGCCGACCTTGAGCAGCATCAGCTGCTTGAGCGGAATATTGGCTTCATAGAGCACGGCATCGACCGAAATCTCCGCCTGCGCCATCTCGGTCGCGAAGTGACCTTCCCAGATCTGATCGCGGCCGAATTTTTCGCCCATGAACATCTGCAGCAAGACGCTGCGGATCGGCTCGATGGTCGCGTAAGGCAGCAGCAGCTCGATATTGCCGCCGCGGTCTTCCATGTCGATGTGCAGCCGCACCAGGATCGCGGCGTTGGCGGGCCGGCTGATCGCGGCGAAGCGCGGATTGGTTTCCAGCCGGTCGATGGTGAATGTGACCGGCGACAGCGGCCGGAACGCCTGCTCGGCGTCGGACAGCACCACCTCGACCAGCCGCTTGACCAAATTGGTTTCGATCGTGGTGTAGGGCCGGCCCTCGATCCGCAGCGAGGTCTGGCCGCGGCGGCCGCCGAGCAGCACGTCGATCATCGAATAGATCAGGCTGGAATCAACCGTCGCGAGGCCGAAATTGTCCCATTCCTCGGCCTTGAACACGCTGAGCACGGCCGGCAGCGGGATCGAATTCATGTAGTCGGCGAACCGCACGGAGGTGATGCGGTCGAGCGAGACTTCGACGTTGTCGGACGTGAAATTGCGCAAGCTGGTCGTCATCAACCGCACCAGGCGGTCGAACACGATTTCGAGCATCGGCAGGCGCTCGTAGGACACCATCGCCGAATCGATGATGGCGCGAATGCCGGAATTGTCGTCGACATTGACGTCGGAGACGTTGAAACCGAGCAGATTGTCGATTTCCTCCTGCGACAGGACGCGCTCGCCGCCCTTCTTGTCGCCGCCGAATTCGCGACCGCCGTCCTCGACCATGGCGGCCCATTGCAGCGCCATGGTGCCGGAGAGTTCATTGGCGGCAGCGGCTTCCGCCGCCTCCGCCGGGTCCTCCGAATCCAGCGATGCTTCCCATTGGGCTGCAATTGCATCCTGGTCGACTTGGTCGTTGCCCGCCATCTGGCTAAATCCGTCTCGTCACTGAACGACGATTTCCTTGAACAGCACCGCGCTGACTTCGTTCGGCGCCACCGCCGCATTGACCCGCTTGGTCAGTTCTTCCTTGAGGCGAAACAACCCGGCCGACCCATTCAGATCGATCGGCCGCAGCTCTCGCAAATAGGTTTGGAAAAGATCGGTAACCCGCGGCAGCGTCGGCTTGATCGCCTCGACCTGCTTCTCTTCCTTGACCTCGAGCATGAGTTTCACCTTGAGGTACTGCACGCGCTCGCCCGGCAAGCCCTGCAGATTGACCAGCATGTCGGGGACTTCGATGAAGGATGGCGGTTTTGGCGGCGGCGCTTCGGCGTGTTTCTCCTCGCCGTGGCCACGCAGGAAAAAGAACCAGCCCGCGCCGCCGCCGAGAATGACGAGGACGCCGACGGCGGCGATGATCAGCTTGAGTTTGCCCTTTGGCGCCGGCGCGCCCTCTTCGGCTGCGCCTGCTTCCGGCTTTTCGGTATCTGCCATCGTCCCCGTGCCCGGTCTCTCACCGTAAATTCGATGCCGCCGGACAGGCTTTTCAGACGCGATACAATTGCCGCCAGCGCAACATGCGCTCACCAGGCAACGCTAAGGTAATAATGGTTAACGGTTTCTTTCGTTTGGCCCGCGGGTAGGAAAAAACTGCCGGGCAAACATGGTCAACAAGACCTTTCTGCCGCCCCGAAACCACCCCGCCAAACATCTAAGCCACTGTAAAATATACAACTTTTAAACTGGCACGGCTTTCGCTCTGTAGGGAATGCGAACCGCGGCTTGGGAGAGCTTACCGGTTCGGGACATCCGGGATGCGGCTTGGGAGAGCAGCGAACGGATCACTCAAGGGGAGACCATCGATGGAGAACACGCTTCTCATCGGACTTTCGCGTCAGACGGTACTGGAGCGGCAACTTGACGTCGTCGCCAACAACATCGCGAACGTCAATACCGCCGGCTTCAAGTCGGACCAGTCGCTGTTCGAGGAATATCTGCGCTCGGGCGCGCATGAAGACAACTTCAAGCCCAGCGACCGCCGCGTCAGCTATGTGCAGGATCGCGGCACCTATCGCGATTTCTCGCAAGGTCCTTCCGAGCAAACCAAGAATCCGCTCGATGTCGCCATCACCGGCAACGGTTTTCTGGTGGTGCAAACCGCCGCCGGCGAGCGCTATACCCGCGACGGCGGCCTGCAGATGAACAGCCAGGGCCAGCTCGTGACCCAATCCGGCAACCCCGTGCTCGGCACCAGCGGCCCGATCGTGTTCCAGCCGACCGATCACGACATCAACGTCTCGCCCGACGGCACCGTTACCGTGGTCGAGGGCAACGGCCGCACCGACTCGCTGCGCGGCAAGCTCCGCCTGGTCAGTTTTGCCGACGCGCAAAAACTCCTGAAGGAAGGTTCCAACCTTTATTCGGGCGAAGGCGCCGGCGCCGCTCCCGACCTCAAGTCGCAGGTGCAGCAGGGCTACATCGAAAAATCCAACGTCAATGGCGTCGCCGAAATGAGCCGGATGATCGAAATCACCCGCGCCTACACCCAGATCGCGACCATGCTCCAGCAGGAGAGCGACCTGCACAAATCCGCGATCGAGAAACTGGCCGAAGTTCCGGCGTAACGACCATTTCGGGAGATAGACCATGCAAGCGCTTCATACTGCTGCGACCGGAATGGCGGCCCAGGAACTCAGCGTCCAGGTCATCGCCAACAACATCGCCAACCTGCAGACCACCGGTTACAAGAAACAGACCGCCGCGTTCCAGGACCTGATCTACGAACACGTCCGCCGGGTCGGCGCGCAATCCTCCGACCAGGGCAACATCCTGCCCGTCGGCATCGATATCGGCGGCGGCGTCAAAACCGTCGGCACCCCGCGCTCGATGACGCAGGGCACGCTGTCGCAGACCGGCAACGACCTCGACCTCGCGATCACGGGCGAAGGCTTCTTCAAGATCCAGATGCCGGACGGCACCTTCCAGTACACCCGCGACGGCACCTTCCAGATGGACAACCAGGGCCGCATCGTCAACGCCCAGGGCAATCTGGTGCAGCCGGCGATCACCATCCCGCAGAACTCTTCCGGCCTGACGGTCAACGCCCAGGGCCAGGTCTCGGTGACGCTGCCGGGCACCACCACCTCGACCATCATCGGCCAGATCGGCCTGACGCGCTTCATCAACAAGGCGGGCCTGCTGCCCGTCGGCAATAACCTTTTCCAGGACACCCCCTCGTCGGGTCCGCCGCAGGACGGCCTCGCCAGCTCCGAAGGCTACGGCAACATCACGCAAGGCAGCCTCGAACAATCCAACGTCGACGTGGTGTCGGAAATGTCGAACATGATCGCGGCGCAGCGCGCCTACGAAATGAACGCCAAGGTGATCAGCGCGGCCGACCAGATGCTGCAGACCACCTCCGCGCTGTTCCGCTAGGGGAGCTGACGATGATGTTTCGCTCCCTCCTGATCGCAACCGCCCTGCTCGCGGCCACCACCGCGGCCGCGTTCGCCGGCAATGGCGACGACGTGATCGCGGCTCCGGTGCTGCGCGCCAACGTCACCGTCGCCGACGACGTGGTGCGGATCGGCGATGTCATCGACAATGCCGGCACCGCCGCGCAGATCGCGATCTATCGCGCGCCCGACCTCGGCACCACCGGCTCGCTGCCGACCGCGCAGATTCTCAACGTGCTGCAGGCGCATCAGGTGATCGGCGTCGACACCCGCGACATCAAGGCGGTTTCGATCACGCGCGCGTCGCGCGCGATCGAGGCCAGCGAAATCCGCACCCAGGTCGCCCGCGCGCTGGAACACCGCAGCGGACTCGGCGACGCCGCCAACCTCTCGCTGACCTTCGACCGCGACGTGCAGGATCTGCAGTTCGACGCCTCGGTCACCGGCGCGATGCAGCCCACTTCTGCGCGCTACGATCCGCGCAGCGGCCGCTTCGACGTCTCGTTTGCGATCGGCAGCGACAACAATGCGCCGCCGGCAAAACTGCGCTTCACGGGCGTCGCGATCGAAACCGTGGAAGCCGCGGTGCTGACCCGCGACGTGCAGCGCGCCGAGGTGCTGAAATCCTCCGACGTGATCACCGAGCGGCGGCCGAAGGCCGAAGCCGGCGGCGACGCCGCCGCGCGCAACATCGCGGTCGGCATGCAGATGCGCAAACCGCTTCGCGCCGGCCAGGCGTTGCGGAGCGCCGACATCGCCAAGCCCGATCTGGTGCAGCGCGACGACAACGTCACCCTTATTTTCCAGTCCTCCGGGCTCTACCTCACGATCCGCGGCAAGGCGCTCGACACCGGCACCGAAGGCGACACCGTCAGCGTGCTCAATCTGCAATCCAAGCGCACGGTATCCGGCACCGTAATCGGCCGCGACCAGGTCGCGATCTCGGTGGCAACGCCCCGACTGCCGCAGGCCACCGATGCGCCCGCCGCCGAAGCGCCCGCTCCTTCCACCGTCGGCTCGGCCCAAACCGCAACGGTTTCGGTCGCCGGCAACAATTCGCCCACCGCTGCAAAAGTCGAGTAAGGTTCAATGTACCGCTCCAGTATCCGTCGTATCGCGCTTACCGGCACCATGTTGAGCGTTGCTGCCCTCGCAGGCGGCTGTTCTTCGATCGATCGCCTGTCGCAAATCGGCGAGACGCCAAAACTCTCGTCAATCGAGAACCCGACCACGCAGCCCGGCTACAAGCCGGTGCAGATGCCGATGCCGAAGCCGGAAGCGGTGTCCTACAACGCCAACTCGCTGTGGCGGAACGGCTCGCGGTCGTTCTTCAAGGACCAGCGCGCCCACCAGATCGGCGACCTGCTCACGGTGACCGTCAACATCACCGACCAGGCCAATTTCGCCAACGAGACCCAGCGCAGCCGCACCAATACCGAAGATTCCGGCATCACCAATTTCCTCGGCTCCAGCCTGCTCACCGGCAGCGCCGCCAAGGTGCTGCCCGGACGCATCCTGACCGCCGACTCGACCTCGTCGAGCGACGGCAAGGGTTCGGTGCAACGGCAGGAGAGCCTGACCACCAACATCGCCGCCGTCGTCACCCAGTTGCTGCCGAACGGCAACATGGTGGTCGAGGGCAAGCAGGAGATCCGCGTCAACTTCGAAATGCGCGAACTGATCGTCGCCGGCATCGTGCGCCCGGAGGACATCCAGAGCGACAACACCATCGATTCCAGCAAGATCGCGCAGGCCCGCATCGCCTATGGCGGCCACGGCCAGATCACCGACGTGCAACAGCCAAGATACGGACAACAGGTGATGGACGTGCTGTTGCCGTTCTGACGGGCATGATCCGAAAAACGCGGGGACCGGTTCTCGGATCAAGATCATGCCCTGATCAAAGGTTTCACGAGCTCCCACATCTCTTCGCGAACCTAGGCGCGGCGAGATGTCCGACGCGGCCTCCGTCAGCTCCCCTGGCGGAGGCCGTGCCCGTTCGAGGCGGAGCGCGAACCAAACGATGCCGGCATCCATGATTCAGCCATACCGACCGACGAGGCTCTGGTCAGGTCACAGGCGATGCGCCGCTCGATCGGTACGGAGGGGTTAAGGCGTGGCGGTCAACAAGGTCAACTGGTCCCAGGTCGGGCGCGTCACCGCGCCGGGCCGCTACATGTTCAAATTCGGCTGGGTGACGATTACGGAAGCCGAGCTTGCGGTATGGCGGCAATTCCCGCTCGCCGCGTTCACGCTGTACCGGCCGCACGCGGCAGAGACCGAGGATGATTTTCGCCTCGGCGCTTTCGACTTGCCTGATAATCCTGAGCGGTAACGCCGCGGCAGGGCTACGCGACCGCGACCATGTCTTCCGGTGTGGCTTCGTCCGGAAACAGCCGGTCGCGACCGCCGGCATATTGCTGCTCGCCGGCATGCAGCCTGGAATGGTTGGCTTCGCGCTTTTTGGCTGCACCAGGAAATCGCACAATTCAAAGCCGAAGACGGGCGGCACGATCAGGGCCGGCGCGAACATCGGAACGCCTGCGGAATCGTCGACCGGAGGCAGGCTGCGCAGCAGTTGCCGACAGTCTCGCTATGGCCCTGCGGATTGTCCCAGGCGACGTCGGCGATCGAGCGCAGCATCGGATCGAGCACGATGGTGCGTGGCATGTCGGCGGCGCCGAATTCGCGGCTGATCGAGCCGTCGTCGGCGGCGAGGAAGAACAGCTTGTTGCTGCTGATGGCGGCAAAGGTCGAGACATCGTCGGGCCGGCCGGTGAACACGCGGGCGACCACCATGTGGCTTTCGTCAAAGGCGGCGCAGGCGCGCACCAGTTCGGTGATCGCGCGGGGATTGTTGGGCGAGCCGAGGAAGCTCAGCACCACCCCGCGGCCGGCGCTGACATGCAGGTCGAACGCGCCGCCGCTGATCGATCGCGGCAGCGCGCGAGAGGCTGCCTTTAGCTGCAAAAAGCTAGCGCGATCATGGTTAACGGTGTGTTAAACGGGGGCCGCGGCCGGTTCAGCTGAACGTGACTTCGACCGCGCCGAGCCCCGACAGATCCATCGTCACGGTAGCATTGGCCTCGAGCCAGACCGTCTTGACCAGGCTGCCGGTCAGCACGATCTGGCCGGCGCGCAGGCCCCGGCCCTCCTCCGCCAGATGGTTGGCGAGCCAGGCCAGCGGATTATGCGGGTGACCGAGCACGTCCGCGCCGGTACCCCGGCCCGCTTCCGCGCCGTTGACGATGGCGCGGCCGACCACGCTCAACAGATCGGGCGCGGCCGACCGCGCGATGGGCTTGCCGAGCACGCAGCCGGCGGCGAAGAAATCGTCGGCGACGAGCGTTGCCGCGCCGAGGCTTGGCCAATCGGCATAACGCTCGTCGACGATCTCGATCGCGGGGTGATAGGCGTCCACCGCCCGCGCGACGGTCTCGGCCGTAAACGGCGCCTGTGCCGGTGGCAGGTCTTGCGCCAGCCGCACCGCGATCTCGCATTCGACGCCGACGCGCACATAATCCCGCAACTGCAAAGACGCGCCGGAGTCGTGGACGCCCCTGGCAAATACGCCGCCGCCACAGGGATGCGGGATATCGAGATATTGCTGCATCACCGCGCTGGTGCAGCCGATCTTGTAGCCGACCATGGCGCCGGCGGACGGCAGCAGCAGATCATGCACCGCGCGCTGGATGCGATAGCCTTCCGCCTCATCCCGCGGTGCGATGTCGGCCGGCAGCGAATGCAGCCGCGAGCGACTGCGGCGGTTGGCGGCAATGATCCGGGCGCTAGCGATAATCCTGTCCATCCGCAACAGCTTGCCAGAAAAATCTGACGTGAAGAAGCCAATAACACGGCTTGGTGAGTCGAAGCGAAGCGCGCTTCGTCCGCATCGGGAAAGCCGAGTCGAAACAACAGGCTGGAGGCCGGATTTGAATCAAACGATCAAACGCGCATTCGCACGCGTGGTGTGCGGCCAGTGAGCCCGGCTTCAAGCATTCTTAACCCGCATCTTCGAATCTGCCGTGGTCGAACTCGCGTGATTTGCCGAGGCTCCCTTGACGACGATTGCAGCAACCACGTCCACCACCAGCATCTCGATCGCCCAGTTGATTGCCGATGCCTCGAGCGAGCCGCAGACGCCGGCCAGCAGTTCTCCCGATTCTTCCTCGACGACAAGTTCGGCCAACAGCTACGGCGCCGCCGCCTTCGTCACCCTGTCCGAGCAGGCCAAGCAGGCCGCCGCGACCAAGGTCGTGTCCGATCAGGCCGCGGCCAACCAGTTGCAGGCCTATGTCGAGGCGCATCGCGCCGGCGCCGGCTCCGCAGGCAGCCCGCAAAGCCTGTTCAGCGAAGCCGCCTCCTCCACGGCCAGCGGCCAGCCGCAAACGGCCACCACCGACAAGGTCCAGGTCATCGTGGCGCAGATCCAGACGCTGGCCGACGCCAACGAGCCGCAGCCTTTCCAGTCGTTCACGCCGAGCAAAAGCCTGTCGAACAGCGTCACCGTCGACGGCTACACGCTTTCGCTCGACACCAATGCCGGGACCCAGTTCTACGGGATCGACCTGAACGGCAACGGCGTTTCGGCGTACAGCAAGCATTTTGGACCGCAAGACGGCGGCGGCGGGGTCACCGCCGTGCCATCAGGCGTCGAGGTCAGCATCGGCACGTCCGGCAATAACGAGGCGATCGATTCCATCACGATCACCGAGAATGTCGCATCCGCCGGCAGCGCCACGATCGCCACGTCGTCAGGCTCGGCTTCCGCAAGCGCGGTCAACGCCCAGTCGTCGTCGATCACGTTCCTGGTCAATTACGCCACCGGCGCGATCAGCGTGCAGCAATCCGCGCTGGCGGTGTCCGCGCAATCGGTTTCCGGCTCACCGGGGTCGACGCTCTCGACGCTGGCCTGAGACGAATGGCCGGCTCAGGCCGGCTTGCCCATGACATACGGCTTCAGCATCGCGCAGGCCATGCTGTGCACAGGCGTCGGCACGCCGAGCTTGCGGCCGAGATCGACCACCTTGCCACTGAGCTAGGGCAGTTCGAGCCGGTTGCCGCGATCGAGGTCGATCGCCATTGACGGCTTCATCGCCGGCGGGGCGTGGCCGAGAAAATCGACCACCTTGTCGAACGCATCGGAAGGCAGCGCGATGCCGTTGGCGCGGCCGACGTCGATCGTCTCCTTGTAGGCCGCGACCAACATCGCGCGCATGTCGGGATCGTCACGCACCTTGCCGACCGGCTGGCGCGACAGCGCCATGATCGAGGCATTGGCGGCCAGCAGCACGAATTTCTGCCACAGCTCGGTCAGTATCTGTTCGCTCAAGGTCGCGTCGAAGCCGGCCTTCAGGCACAGCGCGTAAAGCTCCTCGGCGCGTTTGCTGCGCTTGCCGTCGAGTTCGCCGAAAATCATGCGCATGAAGGTGCCGACCTGCTGGATCACGCCGGGCGCCACGATCGACGCGCTGATCTGCGCCACGCCGCACATCAGCGATTTGGCGCCAAGGATCGGGATCAGCCGTTCATGGGCATCAACGCCGTTCTGCAACGGAATCACCGCGGTGTCGGGACCGACCATCGGCTTGATCGCTTTTCCCGCGCTCTCGACGTCCCACAATTTAACGCAGAACAGCACGATATCGACCGCGCCGATGCTCGAGGGGTCGTCCGTCGCCCTGGTCGGCACCAGATGGGTTTCGCCGCGGCCGCCCTGGACCTTCAGGCCCTGGCTTTTCATCGTCGCCAGATGCGCGCCGCGCGCCACGAACGTCACATCGGCGCCCGCCTTCGCCAGCGCCGCGCCAAACCCGCCTCCGACGCCGCCGGCGCCGATAACCGCAATACGCATGGATATTCCTCAATTGGCTTGCAGCCTAGCATCCGGCCGCGTCGCGCATAAAGCCAAATTTGTTCCGCAGGTTGCGCGTCAATCCTGCAGCTGGATCGCATTTAAATTATCGCCCGAAAGCGGAGCAAATCAGCTCTCGGCGCATTTGCCCTGTGGACACGGATGACCGTGGCGAACGCACAAGGAGACCGACATGAGCGTCAAGGGTGAAATCAAGGAAGGTGCAGGCTTCGTCAAGGAAGAGATGCACGAGCACGGCAAATCCCCCGAAAGCCAACGCAAGGCGCAGGAAGGCCGCGATTTGCGCAACGAAGGCCGGGTCGAGGACGGCAAGACGCCGAAGACGACCAAGCCCGGCACCGGCCACCCTGAAAAGTAGCGACGAAGGTTCCCGCCCCCGCCGAAAAACGGGGACGGAATTTTATCTTTCACGGAAATTGAGTCGGCACTCGGCCCGCCGCCCTACTCGTCGCGATAGACCTTCTCGCGCTTCTCGTGGCGCTCCTGCGCTTCCACCGAGAGCGTTGCGATCGGGCGGGCCTCGAGCCGCTTCAGCGAGATCGGCTCGCCGGTCTCCTCGCAATAGCCGTAGGTGTTGTCGTCGATGCGCTGCAGCGCCGCGTCGATCTTGGAGATCAGCTTGCGCTGGCGGTCGCGGGCGCGCAGCTCGATCGCACGGTCGGTCTCGGAGGATGCGCGATCGGCCAGATCGGGATGATTGACGTTCTCTTCCTGCAGGGTCTGCAGGGTGATGCGCGATTCCCTGAGGATCTCGTCCTTCCACGCCAGCAGCTTGGCGCGAAAATAATCGCGCTGCCGGTCGTTCATGAAAGGCTCCTTTTCGGACGGTCGGTAGTTCTTCAACTTTTCCAAGTTCAGCCCATCCGTGCGTGCAAGGCGGCCGAAAAGGGTCGACCGCGCCGGGCCTTATATAGCGGCCTCCTGTGACAGACAATATCGCCGGCCGCTCGCGGCGGTGCAGCGCCGGGGGTTTCGGCGCAGGAACCTGTGAAAAAGGCCAGCCCGGAAAAGACAGGCCCCGGCCGAAGCTTCGGCCCGGGCAATTGCGGGGTCAGAACTGGCCGGCTTTGGCGAGTTCGACCTCGACCCGCAGCTCGATCTCGGACAGCACCGCGTCGAGGCCGGGGTCACCGGAGCTCGATTTCAGGTTGGCCGCGGCATCCCGCAGCCGGCTCACCGTGGAAGCGTTGAAATTGCCGGACAATAGGCCGAGTTTGAGGTCGTCGAGCACGTCGAGCGCGCCTTTGCCGCGCTGCACCGAACGCTTGCGGCGCTCGACCGGGTCCTCGATCCCCTGCATCGCCAGCAGCGCGTCGATATTGGCCGCGGCCTTGGGCGCGCTGACCGTGCGGTTCTCGGCAGCCGAAGTTGTGTCTTCCGGCAAGGAAAAGCCGGTCGAGCTGGTCCGCCTTGTCGCGGCAGCCGGCGCCCCCAGGGTGGTGCCGTTCGGTCCGTAGATGCGCATGGTCTGTCTCGCTGTGTGCCGCGAGCTTCGCCCGGTTATGGTTAAGGGAACGTAAATGACCCGGCAAAATATGCCGCATCGGGCATTTTCGCCGTGGCGGCGGCCCCTCGATCGCATTGCGCGTTAAAAACGTTATTCAATAAAATCAATATGATAGTTGAAAAATCAGGCCTGGCACGAGGCTCGCATAGTTAATGGCGGACGCGCTGGTCATGGGAGTGGCTGCGGATCCGGACTGAAATCTTGAAGTGACGACCTCAGCGGGGAGCAGAGGATGCCTGGCGTGTATGCGGCGAAACGATTTCGGGTGGCCTGTGCCGTCGTGCTGGCGCTGGCCACGGCGCTGCCCGCGCGCCCTGCGTCTGCGACCTCCCGGATCAAGGACCTCGCCAATATCGAGGGTGTCCGCCAGAACCAGTTGGTCGGATACGGCTTGGTTGTCGGCCTCAACGGCACCGGCGACACCCTGAACAACATCCCCTTCACCAAGCAGTCGCTGCAGGCGATGCTCGAGCGCATGGGCGTCAACATCCGCGGCGCCACCATCCGCACCGGCAACGTCGCCGCCGTCATGGTGACCGGCAATCTGCCGCCGTTCGGCACCCAGGGCACCCGTATGGACGTCACGGTGTCCTCGCTCGGCGACGCCAAGGACCTCCGCGGCGGCACCCTGCTCGTCACCCCACTGCTCGGCGCCGACGGCAACGTCTATTCGGTGGCGCAGGGTTCCGTCGCCATCAACGGGTTCCAGGCCGAGGGCGAAGCCGCCAAGGTCGTCCGCGGCGTGCCGACGGTCGGCCGCATCGTCAACGGGGCCATCATCGAACGCGAAATCGAGTTCGCGCTCAACCGCCTGCCCAATGTGCGGCTGGCGCTGCGCAATGCCGACTTCACCACCGCCAAGCGGATCGCGGCCGCGGTCAACGATTATCTCGGCGCCAAGAGCGCGGAGCCGATCGATCCCTCGACGGTGCAACTGACGATCCCGGCCGAGTTCAAGGGCAACGTCGTCGCCTTCCTGACCGAGATCGAGCAGTTGCAGGTCGAGCCGGACATGGCCGCCAAGATCATCATCGACGAGCGTTCCGGCATCATCGTGATGGGCCGCGACGTCCGCGTCGCCACCGTCGCGGTGGCGCAAGGCAACCTCACCGTCACGATTTCCGAAAGTCCTCAGGTCAGCCAACCCAACGCGCTGTCGCGCGGCCGCACCGTGGTGACACCGAATTCGCGGGTCGGGGTCACCGAGGACGGCAAGAAATTCGCGGTCGTGAAGGACGGCGTCTCGCTGCAGCAACTGGTCGACGGCCTCAACGGGCTCGGCATCGGCCCGCGCGACCTGATCGGCATATTGCAGGCCATCAAGGCCGCCGGCGCCATCGAAGCCGACATCGAGGTGATGTGATGCAGGCAGCAAGCGTCTACACCGGCATCACCAGCAGCAACATCACCTCCAGCCTTTCGGCCAATCGCAAGCCTGCCGTGCCCGCCTATGCGGGTCATCCCGACTACGACCTGATGAGCGCGCTGCAGAAAGTGTCGCCGCAGGCCCAGGCCAAGGCGAAAAAGACCGCGACCGATTTCGAGGGCATGTTCCTCAACCAGATGTTTTCGCAGATGACCAGCGGCGTGAAGGGCGACGGCCCGTTCGGCAATACCGAGGGCACCGGCGTGTGGCGCTCGATGCAGGTCGAGCAATATTCCAAGAGCTTCGCGAAGGCCGGCGGCGTCGGCATCTCGAACGAAGTCTATCGCACGTTGATCCTGCAGCAAGCCAACCGCGCCAGCTAGACCTTCGAGGGAAAAAACCGCCATGCAGCAGCATCCGCAGCGCCAGCAACCGGTCGCCAACCCGATTCCGCTGGCGGCGACGCCGGCCGAAGCCCGCAAACTCGCCGAGAACCTGATGGATGTGATGAGCGCGCTGCTCGGCGTGATCGAGCGCGAGACCGAACTGGTGCGCGCCGGCAAGGTGCGCGAGGCGATGGCGTTCGAGCCGAAGAAGACGGAATTGTCGCGCCGCTACGTCGGCGCCATCACCCATCTCAAGGCCAGCCAGAAATACCTGCAGCAAACCGCGCCGGAATTGTTGAACACGCTGCATCGTCATCACGATACGTTTCGCGCCATGCTGCAGATCAATCTGACGGTGCTCGCCACCGCGCATGCGGTGTCCGAGAGCATCATCCGGGGCGTCAACACCGAGATGCAGCGCCGCAACATGCCCAATACCTACACCGCCGCCGGGCGTCGCGCCGCGCCCGGGCCGCGCCACAACGCGCCGCTGGCGATCAGCCGTTCGCTCTGACGTTTTTCTTTAGACGCGTTTTCTTCACGCGAATCGGGAGCCACCCGCGGATCAAGTCCGAGGGCATGCTTCGCTCGAAAACGCTCCGAAATTTTCCGGACAATTTTAAGCAAATTCGCGCGCCCATTTCAGTTCGGCGTTCACGGCGTTTTCTAACTCAGCGTTGAGACCTGCCGGTCATAATTGACCATTGGAGGGGTTGGGATTTGACTCGAGGGAAGCCAGGAGGCTGCCATGAGTACGGATTTCAGCATCAAGCCGGTGGGGGCGCCGGCTGCCATACCCGTTGCCCAGCCAGTGAGCGAGGCAACCAGCAATGCGGTGCAGACCACACTGCCCGCCAGCCAAAGCGTCACCGTGCCCGACGCCAGCGCGGGCGTGCGCAACGATCAGCCTGCGCCGAGCGACTTCGAATCGCACCAGGCCTTCTTCGATCGCGCCGCTGGCTCGATCGTCTATCAAGTGATCAACAGCAACACCAACCAGGTGGTGGAGCAATATCCCGACGACGCGACGCTGCGCCGGCGCGCTTATTACCATACGCTCGACCTGAGCAAGGATCAGCCGACGCGGCCGATCATCACCGATCGCACGGCGTGATCGAACAGAGCCGATTTCAGCAGGCTTGATTCACAGCGGCGGATCCGCAGGGCCGAATTCCGCAAAGCCCTCTGCCCGATCGCAGCTTGCCCGGCGATCAGGCGCGCCCGGCGAGGCCCGCGGCGATGTTGCAATTGATGCTGATCAGCGACTTCAGCTTTTCCGGATTCGGATCGAGCTGCATGTCGACCGTCTGCCGCATCACGAAGATGGCGATCCGCAGGATGTTCTGACGGACTTCAGGCGGTTGCGGATTGTCGTTGGTCTCGGCCGCGCTCATGAAAATCGACCACAGCCGGCGATTGAACAGCAGCGCCTTGTGCATGTTCTTGTCGGGGCCCTGCCAATTGGTCTGGACATCCTGCAGATGCTGTGCCGCTTTCAGGAGCGCCTGCGCCTCGATGTCGCGAGGAGCGCCTGTCGTGTGAGACGTGCGAGAGTAGGCTTGGGCCGCAGTCGACATTCATTACCTCAACTGGAATTTATGCAGGACGCAACTATCGGAACTGCCCGTGTTTTATACTTCCTTGGCTTTAAAATATGGTTATCGGTTGTTTTCAAATGCTTCACGAAGCTGAAGAAATCCGATTTTTTGTTGCTGCCAACCGCCCCTTTGCGGCAGCGAAAAGCGACGGGGGATTTTCCCCGCCGCCTTATCTCATGGCATCAGTTCGCCGGTATCAGCGGAGCAGCTGCAGCACGCTTTGCTGCGACTGGTTGGCAAGCGCCAGCGCGGACACCGCGATCGACTGGCGGGTCGACAGCGCCTGGCTGTTGGCCGCTTCCTCGTTGGTGTCGGCCAGCGTCAGGTTCGAGGCGCCGGTCTGCAGCACGTTGATCAGG
>Ga0068856_100000141_pt1 | contig 73038 bp, 36 predicted proteins | sample KBSCornC62_FD_66595 | JGI IMG/M metagenome (GOLD analysis project Ga0068856, IMG submission 66595) | Corn rhizosphere microbial communities from Kellogg Biological Station, Michigan, USA - KBS Corn C6-2 | ecosystem: Host-associated > Plants > Roots > Rhizosphere > Soil ...
GCCCGGTTTTTCCTGCAAGAAAACTTTGTGCCTGGGCGGTTGGGCGGTTAAATTTGCCGCTCATGTTTTCATCCGAGATCAAATCCGTTCATTTCATCGGCATCGGTGGCACGGCGATGGCATCCGCTGCCGCCGCGATGTTCGACAAGGGCTTTGCCGTCACCGGTTCCGACCAGAATGTTTATGAGCCGATGGCGTCGTTTCTCGCCGCCAAGAAAATCCCCGTGATGAACGGCTACGACGAACGCAATCTGGCGCACAAGCCCGACCTCGTGGTCATCGGCAACGCCATTTCGCGTGGCAACCCGGAGGCGGAATACGTGCTCGATCACAAGCTGCGCTATTGCTCGCTGGCCGCGCTGCTGGCGGAATTCTTCATCCGCGCCAAGCGCTCGCTCGTCGTCGCCGGCACGCACGGCAAGACCACCACGACGTCGCTGCTGACGTGGGTGTTCGAGCACAACGGGCTGAACCCGAGCTATCTCATCGGCGGCATCCCGAACAATTTTTCGCAGGGCGCGCGCTTCACGGACAGCGACTGGTTCATCGTCGAGGGCGACGAATACGACACCGCGTTTTTCGACAAGCGCAGCAAGTTCATTCATTACCAGCCGGAGATCGCCATTATCAACAACCTGGAATTCGATCATGCCGACATCTTCGAAAACCTCGACGCGGTGAAGAAAACCTTCAGCCATTTCATCCGGCTCGTCCCGCGCAACGGCCTGTTGCTGGGCAATGGCGACGACGCGAATCTCACGCAATTGCTGAACGTCACGCATTGTCCGGTGAAGCGCTTCGGCCTCGGCGCGGACAACGCGGTGCAAGGTTTCAACCTGCGTTTCGGCCCGACAGCGACGGAGTTTGAGATTCCGAGCTTCAAGTTCCACCTGAACCTCGTCGGCGAGCTGAATGTGCGCAACGCGCTTGCCGTCATCGGCGCGGCCAAGCATTGCGGGCTTTCGAACAAGCAAATTCAGTCCGCATTCGACACGTTCAAGGGCATCAAGCGGCGCTTGGAAGTCAAAGGCATCGCCGGTGGCGTGACGGTGATTGACGATTTCGGCCATCATCCGACGGCCATCCGCGAGACGCTCAAGGCGCTGCGGCTGCGTTATGCGAAGGAAAAAATCTGGGCCGTCTTCGAGCCGCGCTCGAACACGACGCGCCGCAATGTGTTTCAAGACGAATTGGCGTCATCCTTTGCCGATGCGAATGCGGTCGTGGTTGCCGAGGTGGCGCGGCTGGAGCAAATCGCGGCGGATGAGCGATTGAATCCCGAAAAGCTCATGGCAGACATCAAAGCCTCCGGCAAGGAAGCCGCGTATCTTCCGGACGCCAACGCCATTGTCGCGCATCTGGCGCAACACGCGCAGGGCGGCGACGTGATTTGCGTCTTCAGCAACGGCGGATTTGACGGTATCCACGGCAAACTGCTGGCGCGGCTGAACGCCCGCCGGTAAGTGGATTTAGTGTTCGATGATCCGGTAGTAACGTGCGGGATGATTCACCGCATCGTCATCCTGAAGCTGTAACAGGCCGTTTGTGAGGTTCAAGGCGTCCGGCAGGGTCACCCAATCAACCAGGTTGGTGCTGGCCTGCGCTTCGAAATTAGCGAGGTTGGCCGGCGTAAGCAGTCCGCCGCTTGCATCGGCCGAGTTGAAGATTAGTTTGCCGTCGGGGGCCAAGACCGGTGAACCCAGCCATTGCGGCACGCGGACATCAAGGACGGCGTTGCTGCTAGTCATGCTCCCGGCAACATTGGTGATGATTAACCAATAAACTCCGGAATTGGTGCGCACTGCATTCAGGAGGACAAGCGCCGATGAATTGGGAGCGGTCACCACATTGCCATCTTTCCGCCAGTTGTATGTCAAGGGCGGCGTGCCGGAAACGCCTACGTTCAACGTCACATTCGTTGGGCCGACTACCGATTGGTCCACCGGTTGCGACACAATGGTCGGCGGTTGTGGAATCAGTTGCAATTGATCCACCCAGCCGGCGTCCTGACCGGAAGCGGATTCGCCGTCCTTGGTATAGGTCCATTGCAGAATCTTGTTTCCAGCCGGCACATCAACCGTGCATGGCTGCCAGTCCACTTCGCCAGAGATGTTCGTCAACAAGATCCCACCAGCGGAAAAATTCAAGATGCCGTGATTGGCCGCCGAGGAAGCTTTCCACCAGAAGCTTACGGTGACCGGGCCCTCAACCCACATGCGCATGGAGGAAGCGGTGTTGTTGCCGATCTGAGCGCTCTGAGCGGCGCTGACACCGTCGTGGCTGGTTTGAAATTGACCAAACCAGCGCGGACTGCCGTGTGAGCTGACCACGAGTGCGGCAGTATCCAATGCATCGGGAAGCAACGTTGTGGGGAATTTTTGGTTGACCAATAATGCCACCGTCAAGGAGGACGCGCCGTCCAAGGCTCCGACATTCATCAATCCGTAGGGCACATTGGTTAGCGCGGGATTACTGGACGTCCATAGCCAAGGTGTGACCGAACCATCTGGATTGACACCAGCGTTAGCGCAAACAGCGGTCATGTTTGGGAAATTGGTCTTTCCGGTGAAGCTCAAGTAATTCCCCCAAGTCCGGATGACTCCATCCCTTCTCAGCACCGCGCCGTATGAACTATCCAATGCGATATCCAAAACATTCGAGGTGGCCCAGGCTGGCGGTGGAATGTCCTGGGTGGCGGTCGCGTAGCTGAAAACAGTTCCATCCGCCCGGATTGCGGAGAACCCACTATTAAACCTGCTCAGGGCGACCACGTTGGTTAGTTGGGGAAAAGCATTGAGGCCGCTGTTATATAAAATTCTCGCAATCGAACCATCGGCCTTCAATAACGTGGCTCCCTGGGTATCTGCTTCTATTGAGACGATGTTGGGAACACTGGCTGCGGCATTGGAAAAGACCGGAGAAACATTCCAACTTTGGATGGTGCCATTTTTCTTCAAACCATGCCCATAGTTGCCGACGGCGATTTCCACCACGTTGGAAGTCCCCGGCGACATATAGGGACTGCTTCCCCAATTCGTCACCGTCCCGTCAGCACGCAACGCCATCCCAAAATTTGCGTTAACCGCAATAGCAATGGCATTGGGAAGATTCAATGGCACGTTGGTCGTCGCATAGTTCAAGCCTTGTCCCCAAGCGACCACAGATACGGGGTATAGCTTCGCAATGGAACTGGTGATCGAACCAAACGAATTATGGGCAATGACCCGGTAATCGCCACCATTCGTCCAGCCAATGGAATCAAACACGAGATCGGTATCGGTGGCCCCGGCAATGTCTGCACCATTCAACTGCCAGCGATAATCCATCGAACCAGAACCTCCTGCCACCGCCGACAAGACAAACCGGCTGCCGACATAGGGACGATTCGTCTGGGCCGGGGACGTGAGGAAGAATGGCGCGCTGTCCGCTACGGCCAGTGGCACCGGGACACTGGTAATGACGCCCAGTAAATTGCTCACGACTACCTGATAATTCCCAGCACTGCCGGACTGGATGGCAGGCATCAACAACGACGCATTGGTTTCGCCATCCAGAACCGAGCCGTTGCGCAGCCATTGATAATGCAATGGGGCGGCACCAACGGCTTTTGCGCGCAGCGTCCAGTCGCTGCCCGACCACGCTGTGCCACCAGCGGGCTGCTGGAGGAATTGTGGCGTGCCGTCGTTCACCAGCGCCAGGGCGTGGTAGTTGCCAACTGATACAGATACCACATTGCTTAAACCGAAAGGCAGATTGAGCAAATTATTGTAATTGTCTCCCCATGCGACCACGGTGCCATTGGAGCGAACCGCAAAACTCCAGCCGTATTGATATGGATATCCACCGGCAGCAATGGCTACGATATTTGACAAGCCCGCCGGAACATTAGTGCCAAGCCCGCTTCCCCATGCGATCACCGTGCCATCTGATTTCAGCGCCAGACTGTGAACATATCCAGCGGCAATGGCGACAACATTGCTCAGGCCAAAGGGGACGTTGATTGCCGCCCCGGTGCCCCACGCAACTACGGTTCCATCGCTGCGCAAAGCCATGCTATGCTGATAACCGGCGGCGATGGCAGTAACTTTTGTCAGTCCGCCTGGGTCTTTTGCGGCAATGGAGGAGCCGGGCATATTGGGGTTTCCTCCCCATCCCACAATTGTTCCCTCAGCACGCAACGCCAAGCCGTGGCCAGCACCAGCCGCAACGGCGACTATATTACTCGGGAAAACTTTAAATGAGATGGGGTTTATCCAGCCAGAACCAACAACATCTCCAGCCGCTTGGATAGCCAATACGCCTCCCGAACTCGCAGATAAGGAAACCACATTCGTAAAACTTGCATTGGTGCTGGACCCCACACTTCCCCACGCCGCGACAGAACCGTCCGCCAATGAAACTAGACTGCAATAGCTCGCATAGGTTGCGCAGCCAAAACTGGTCACGTTGGTCAGCCACGGGGGCGCAATGCACTGGTTGTAATAGTTTTGCCCCCACGCTCCTATCGGGCCGACCGTCAACCAGGCATTGCTGCTTACGGCCACTCCAACTGCATTGCTCACGACAAATTGATAAGCGCCCAAGTCATTCATACTTACGGCGGAGAGGGCATAAACATTGTTGGTCGCGTTTGGAATGTCCCCCCCGTTAAGCCGCCATTGATACGTCAAAGGGCTGGAGCCAGAAGCATAGGCGCTTACGAATGCAGACAATCCCAATGGCGTGGAGCGCCCGGTCGGTTGGGTCGTCACGCTGGGCGGCACCAATATCGTAACTGTGGTTACAGAACTGGTAGCAACCGTCAGCAGATTCGTGACGACGACATAATAATCCCCCGTGTTGGCGGTTTGCGCATTGGAAATGTTCAATGCTTTGGTTGCCGAACCGCTGATGCGCCCGCCATCCGTCAGTAATGTGCTGTTAAAATACCATTGATAGCCGAATGGCCCGGAACCCTCCGCTGAGGCTGTCAACGTGAGTGCTGAACCGACGGAGCTGGTTTGATTGGAGGGCGACAGCGTGACGTTCACCGGCAGCCAAACCGTGAGCACGGCAACCGAACTTGTGACTGCGCCGTAAATATTTGTCGCCACGATGTAATAACTTCCGCTGTCATTTGTCTTTGCATTGTCAATCGCCAGCGCAGATGACAAAGCCCTGGTGATGTGTCCATCGTTGGTTAAAGCTGCGCCGTTGAGGAACCATTGATTTGAAATCGGCTCCGTGCCCAGAAACGCCGCCGTGATGATGACATTGCTTCCAGCCACAACATCCTGATCGACAGGTTGCGCGATCACAACCGGCGGCGAGAGCACAGTCAATTCGGCTGCCGAACTGGCTGCTGAACCGACGAGGTTAGTAACCACCAACACATAACTGCCAGCGTTGGTGGCATGCAGGTCTAAGAGGGTCAGATTCGTGGTGGTTGCACCGCTGATTTGGGTGCCATCCGCCATGGGCGCTCCGTTGAAATACCATTGATACGAAAGCGGCCCATCGCCGGAAACGCCAGTGCTAAAAGTGACGCTTGAACCATGCATCAATGTCTGGCTTGCAGGCTGGACGATGATTGCTGGTGGAATCAGCACCGATACGCTCGCCACGGAACTCGTCGTAGCACCTGCGAGGTTGGTGATCACCAGCCAATAATTTCCAGCGTCGGACAGCAGCGCATTGGTAACACTTAAAGTATTGTTGGTCGAGCCGGCAACGTGTTCATCATCCGTCAACGCCACGCCGTTAAGTTGCCATTGATAACTGAAGGGCGGGGTCCCCGAAGCCACGCTGGTTGTCAGCGTGATTGTTCTTCCCAGTGCCACCAACTGGGATTGCGGCTGCAATCCGACTTGCGGCGGATACATCAAGGTCAGCGTGGCAGCAGAGCTGGTCACTGCGCCGTAATCACTGGAGACAATGACGCTGTAACTCTGCGCATCCGCAGGTTGCGCATTTGAGATCACCAAGGTGGCCGTGGCGGTGCCCGTGATGCGACCATCATCCGAAAGCGGACTGCCATTGCGAAGCCATCGTATGGTAAGCGGAGGTGATCCCGTTGCCGACACGGTAAATGAGGCGGTATTTCCGACCGCAACCGCCGTGTTTTGAGGTTGCGACACAATCGCCGGCGGCACCGGCACATCCAACCTTGCCACTGCACTGGTGATGGCTCCGAAAGAATTCGAGACGATGACGGAATAATCGCCGTAATTTGATGCCTGAACATTTTCCAATCGCAGCCACGAACTATTCGCGCTTGGCAAGTTGCCGCCGTTAAATCGCCATTGATAGTTCAACGGCTGGCGGCCCAGAGCGGGAGCGTAGAATTGCGCACGTCCGCCTTCTGGTGCGACTGTTCCCGTTGGTTGATGCGCAAAAACCGGCTGCGGTTCAGCCATCAGCACGGTCTCAAAATAATATCCTGAGCCAATTGCAACTACATTGGTTAGCCCGGAAGGTGGATTGGTTGCATTGAACGCATTTGGGCCAAAAATACTTGCCGTGCCATCATTTTTCAAAACCGTTAAATCGAAAAACCCCGCCGATATGGCCACCATATTGGTGATCGCAGACGGAAGATAATTGGTCAAGTAACCCCAGCCGATAACTGTTCCGTCCGATTTGAGGGCGGCGCCGCCTAAGCCACCGCCGGCGACACTGACCACATTGCTCAAGCCGGCTGGCACATCGCACTCTCCATAGTCATTCCGCCCCCAGGCGACCAGCGTCCCATTCGACCGCAATGCGTAACATTGGTAGGAGCCGGGGAATACAGCCACCACGTTTGTGGCGTTTAGAGGAACGTTAGTGGCGCCATAATACGAATATCCCCAAACAGCGACCGTGCCATCAGAACGAACAGCCATGCCGTTCTGAATACCGGCTGCGATTGAAACACAATTGGTCAAATCCGGGGGCACATTTCCCACCCCCGAATTATTAAGCCCCCAGTGCTGCACCTTCCCGTCTTTTCGCAAACCGAGATTAAACCCATTCCCGCCGACAAACTCGACAAAATCGGGCAAACTATTTGATGGCACATAGCCTGCAGTTGGCCCCCAGGCTGTTACAGTGTCATCTGTATGAAATGCCCAACTTGCATTGTAACCGGCTCCAATCCGCCAAATGCTTTTCAAACAAGGTGGCACGTTGGTCTCAAGGCTGTCTCCCCAGGTGAAGACCTCCGGAACATCCACTTTGGCTATGGTGCTTTGATCAGTCCCAAAGCTATTGCTGACCACCAACCGATAAGCTCCAGCCTGTTTCGTGGTCACATTTGAAACAGTTAAAATCGGATTGGTGGCACCGGCGACATCCACACCGTTCAACTGCCATTGATAGGTTGCCGGCAGCGAACCCGCGACTTCCGTTCGCAAGACCAGCGTCTTACCGATGAATACAGTTTGATCTTGTGGTTGGGTCGTAATGATTGGTGGACGCTCCTCCACCGTCAGCGCGACGATGGAACTGGTAACGGAACCGTAGCTGTCGGTGATCACAACCGAGTAGAAGCCGGACTGCTGGATTTGGACGTTGTTCAGATCCAATGCCGAATTCGTAGCCCCGGCAAGATTGGCGCCATTGAACATCCATTGATACGTCAAGGGACCGGGGCCGGCAGCGGAAACTAAAAACGAAGCGATGGTGCCGGAACTGTTTGTCTGGCTTTGCGGCTGGCTGCTGATGGCAACGGGCGTAAACTCCAGCAGGGCGTTGGAACTGACTCCCTTTCCAAACGCATTAGTGATGACCACTGCATATTGTCCGGCCTGCGACGGCTGGAGATTGGTCAGCAACAGCGTTGCCGAAGTCGCCCCCGCGATGTTCGTGCCATTGCACTGCCATTGATAACGCAAAGGAACATTGCCCACGGCCGAAGCCTTGAAGAGCACGGACTGTTCAGCCAGCGCAGTCAACCCGAGCGGTTGTTGATAGATCTGCGGCGCGTTTCTTCCCCCCAGAATGGCCATGCCATGCAGATAATCGGGACCGATGGCCATGGCGCTGTTGATTCCTGACGGCACGTTAAGCCCACCCCAGACGTTGTTGCCCCAAGCCGAGATGCTCCCATCATTGAAAAGCGCCAGCGCGCTGATGGCCGGGCAAGCGATCTGATACACATTATGCACGTAAGCCGCCGTGGCCAGGATGTTATAGTAATCCGTTCCCCAACCGACCAAATCGCCATTGGACTGCAATGCCAGGCTCCAGCCATAGCCGCCGGCGACCTGCACCACCTGATTCAAGCCCACCGGGACATTTGTTTCTCCGTAAGTATTGCCCCCCCAAGAAACCACCGTGCCATCCGCACGAATCGCCAGAAAATGCTGCACCCCGGCAGCGACGGATACAATGTTTGAAAGGCCGGCGGCCACACCATTAGTGATGTATCCGTAAACATCCCATTCCACCAGGGTGCCGTCGTTTTTCAGCGCGAGGCCGTGCGTTCGGGTGTTTATGTCTGATCCCGCCACATCAAGGACATTGCTCAGATCCGCCGGTGGCCGTGGTGTGGCATCCCAAGTGGCTACTGAACCGTTTCCCAAAATTGCCAGCATGCCCCATTGGCCACCATCGGTAACAATTGAAACCACGTTGCTCAATGTGGCGGGTGGATTGGTTGGCGTATAGCTCGTATTGCCCCAGGCAAACAGCGTTCCATCCGGGCGCAGCATCACACTGGAATCTGCACCGGCCACCGCCACTGCATTGCTGGTTTCAATCGGCACTGTGGACTGCCCGTGGTCGTTATAGCCCCACGCCACAACCCGCTGCACCCCGAGGACGGCATTGCTGCTGGTCACACTGCCGTGGCCGTTGCTGACGAGCACCTGATAAGTTCCTGCATCGCCGAAAACGGCGTTGCTGATCGTCAACGTCGAACTGGTTGCGCCGCCGATGTGAGCACTGTTCGCCAGATTGGTTCCATAGAAAGACCATTGATAGGTCAATGTGCCCGGTCCGCTGGCACCCACTGTGAAGGCAACATCCGTTCCAGGCCCATTGGTCTGGCTTTGCGGTTGTGTCGTGATGCTCGGATCTGAGGCTGAAAGGCCGGAATACGGAAGCAAGACAATCCCCGCCAAAACCAAACTCGGCAACCATGTCCCTCGCCATAATGACAGAAAAATTTTCATTTAGGTTAGTCCCTTTTAAGCAGCAACCAGCCGAAGCCACATTTAACTCCCAACCATCGGACTGGGCAATGTAAATGGGATTTTTGCCGGGCGAATAAATTCTTCGTCATGGTGGGGGCGGGTAAACCGCCCGAATCCGGTAGAAACGCGTTTGGGACACCGCATTCGTGTCTGCGATGATCTCGGTGCTGCCGTCACCAAGCCGGCTGGCAAGTTCGGTCCAAGTTCCTGTATCCAAGGCATCGCGATATTCAACGATGTAGAGCACGCCAGCGATGCCATCCACCGTGAAGCTGAACGCCCCGTCAGAATGGAAGACAGATTTCATGACCGGCGGCGGCAGGTTGACGGTCACGGCGGCAACGAGACCCGTGATGGAGCCAAACCGGTTCGAGATCACCAGTTGGTAATCGCCCGCGTCACTGGGCAGGACATTGGTGAACACTAAAGACGCCTTGTTTTGTCCGGGCAGCAGCACGCCATTGTGATACCACCGATAGCTCAAGGATGGTCCACCCACGGCCAAAGCGTTGAACACGGCAGCCTGGCCGGCCATGATGGCGCGCGCGGATGGCATTCGCCCGATGCGCGGAGGTGTCGGCGGTGCAAACGGATCATCCACCAGCGCAAGGCTGTCGCTGCCGCCAGCGGCAATGGCGAACACATTGGTCAATGCGGAGGGAATGTTGATCTTGCCATAATTCGTCGCCCCCCAGCCGGTGACGGTGCGGTCAGCATTAATGGCCAGGCTGTGATAGGAACCGGCGGCGATGGCAGTTTTGTTGGAGATATCTCCCGTGGGCGGGCCGTAAATGACGGAAGCTCCGGGCGTGTTGGTTACGATGCGGCCGATGACTGTGCCATCCGCGAGCAACGCAAGGCTCTGGTTGCCGCCAGCGGCGATAGCGACGACGTTCACCGCATTGCTCAACGCGGTGGCTTGTCCGCTCGTATTAAGCCCCCAGCCGATGACGGTGCCGTCGGCGCGCAAAGCAAGGTTGTGGCTCCAGCCGGCGGCGATGGCGATGATGTTCGTGGCGGCCGCTGGAACATTGGTCACACCGTAGGTATTGACGCCCCAGGCCAGAACGGTGCCATCATCCTGCAGCGCCAGTTGGTGCGCGCCGCCGGCGGCAATGGCAACCACATTGACGTTGCTCAAGGTGGGCGATTGCGACTTGCTGTTCCAGTTGAACATCGTGCCATCCGCCCTCAAGACGAGGTTATTCACGGTGGAACCGGAGCCGTTGAGCGAGATGGCCAGGAGATTGGTGGCTTCCGCTGGCGGCGCGGGATCGCGGGAAAAATAGCCCCAAGTCGCCAGGGAACCGTCGGCACGCAACGCCATGCAAGGCAGGCCAAGATCGCTTGAGGGAGCAGCGGCGATGGCGAGGACATTAGTCACCGAGGCAGGCACCGATGCATTCAAGAGCAATTGCGGATTGTTGGTCTGGCCCCACATCCAGACCGGGGAGACGACCAAGGCGGCATTGGTGGCAATGGCCTGGCCAACTTCGTTGCTGACCGCAGCGCGATAATTGCCGGTAAAACTCGAATTCACGTTACTCAGCACCAGGGTGAACGAGTTCGCGCCCGGAATATTTGTCCCTTCGCGCTGCCACTGGCAGGACATCGGCTCGGTGCCTTTGACCGCAACACTGAATGCCACGTTCTGGCCGACCGAGACCACGGACGCAACGGCCTGCGTGACAAAAACCGGCGCAGCGGGCGTCACCGTGAGGGTGGCGACGGAGCTGGTGATGGCACCGTAAACATTGGTGATAACCACGTCGTAGTAGCCGGCATTGGCAGCCTGAACATTGGTGAGCGAAAGTGAGGCGTTGGTTCTGCCGGGCAATCCGGCCTGGGCAAACCGCCATTGATAGGAGAGCGCGGCCAGACCCGATGCGGTCACGCTGAAGCTGACATTTGTCCCGGCGGGAGCAGTGCGGCTGACAGGTTGAGTTGAGATGATGGGAGGGCCGAGAATGGTGAGCGCGGCGACGGAACTGGTGGCTCCACCCAGCGAATTGGTGACGAACACCTGATAGTTGCCGGCATCCAGGACATTCACCGGCGAAATCATCAACGCAGCGGCGGTGCTGCCGGTGATCCGTCCATCGTCTGAGATATCCATGCCATTCTTTTGCCAGCGGTAGGCCAGCGGCGCGTCGCCCAAGGCGATGACTGACAGCGTAGCGTTGCTGAAGACGATGGCGGATTGGTTCGTAGGGGAGGAAAAAATCCACGGTGCGGGCTGATGTTCGTAGGCACCGACATCAACGATGCCGCCCATGATCCGCGGGTGTCCGTCCAAATCCATGCTGCCTTGGACGGCCGCATTGTCACCTGCATTGATACAGGGCGACGTGTTTTGCAAACGATAGTTGCCCCCTGCGTAATTGATGAGTGCCGGGTCGTTGGTGAAGTTACCTGTGCCGCCGGGCAACGGTGTCGTGCAGCAATAGTCCAAGTTGCCCGAATAATAGTTGGGGCCATTGGCCGCCGAATTCCCGGTAATAATCGAATTTTTTGTGGAACAGCCATATGCGCCGCCACCGTAACTGGGCGTTGAACCGATAGTGTTGCCGACAATCGTGCAATTCACCAGTTCGCAGAGCGATGCGCCACCGCCGTAGTTTTTGGAATAATTCCCAGCGATGAGGCAGTTGATGGCTTTTCCGTAAATGATGCCGCCGCCATTCTCACCGGCGCGGTTGCCGAAGACATAGCAATTAGAAACCACGCCGCCGTTGCCACACCAGACGCCGCCCCCGAGATGCTCAAGCCAGCTCGTGGTGAATTCCGCGCGGCCTTGCGTGAGAGTAAATCCGGCCAGGGTTGCGCCGCTTCCCACATAGGCACAGCGCTGTCCGGAACTGCTCACCAAAGGTGCGGCGTAACCAATGATGGTAGTGACCGAGGGGCCGTTGACACTCACAACCGTCACGGGTTTGTTAATGTAAACCCGATTCCCGGCTTGGTAAGGTCCAACGGCGCCACCATTGGAATAGACACCGTTGGTCACCTGGATTTCATCGCCCGGCCCCGCAGCATCCACTGCGTCTTGAATCACCGTCGCCGCCGTCGCCCAACTGGTGTAGGGGGCGGATGGCGACGGATTGTTCACGTTGACGTAGCGGAAGGTTCCCAGACTCAGGGTGGCCACTGAACTGGTGATCGCGCCCCACACGTTGGTGATGACCACGGTGTAATTGCCTGCATCGCCGGCCTGGAGATTTGAAACCGTCAGCAGCGGCGTGGTGGTTCCGATGAGATGAGAACTTTCGGCCAAAGAGTTTCCGTTAAAAAACCATTGGTAGCCGAGCGGGTTAACACCTGCTGCTGCAACGGTGAAGCTGACATTGCGGGTGGGCAAACCATATTGACTGGCCGGCTGGCTGGTGATCCGGGGTTCGCCATGCACGGTGAGGGTGGCGACCAAGCTCGTCACGCTGCCGTAATTGTTCGTGATCACCAGGTCATAGGCGCCGGATAAGTTCGGCTGGGCGTTGGAGATGGAGAGTGTCAGGCTGGTGCAACCAGAGAAAGTCCCGTTGTCACTCAGCGGCACGCCGTCCTTGCGCCACTGACAGCGTAGCGGTTTGGTGCCGATGACGGTGGCGGCAAAGACAGCGTTGCTGTCGGACAACACGCTGAGATCAATCGGCTGCGTGACGATGACCGGAGGCGAACTGGTGACGGTGAACATCCCTTCCGCTGTGAAAGGCGAACCTGTGTAACTTTGCCCAATAGATTGAACGCTCCAATAATAATTTCCCGGTGGCACGTTGTTCAACTTGAACACATGCGCCGTGCCGGCATTGCCGGCGGTTTGCACCAGGCGTCGGCCCGTGGCGGCATCGGCGAGCGGCGAAACAACATCCGATCCGCCGGGCGTGTGACCGACCCGCACGTTGTAACTCAAACCGCGACCGGTGGCCGGAGTGCCGGCGGGCGAATTCCAAGCCAGCGTCACGGCATCGAGCGCGGTGAACGTGGCGGCGGGATTGAGCGGGGCTTGCGGGAAGTCACGATGAAGCGCCACAGTGTTGTTCCAGAATGTCGTCAGCCCGGCTCCAGTAGTGAAAATATCCAGATCTCCGTCACCGTCATAGTCCACCCAGGTTTCCGAACGATTGTCCCATCCGCCCAGCGTGAACACTTCCTGCCAGGAGCCGCCCAAGTTGATGTAAACCTTCGTGGCGCTGCCCCAGACACCGCCGCCCGGCACCAAGGGAACCCAGCCGGCAACCGCGACACAGGCGCGGCCGCTGTTGTCAATGTCGCCATAGCTCGCGGAAAAAAGCCACATGTCCAGGCTGTAATCAAAAGTGCTGTTGAAAACGCCGGAACCATCGTTGCGGGTGAAACTCGGATGATAATCTGGACCGTTGAAAACCGAAGGATAAGTGCCGCTGGAAGTCATGAAATCCATATCGCCATCACCGTCGAAATCCCCCCACGGCGATATCACCCGATGCTGCGATGGGATGCTGATGTTGGCATTGGTGAACACGCCTTCACCGGCATTCTTAAAGAGATACACGGCATCCGAACCCGCCAGCAGCACATCGGCGTCGCCGTCATTGTCGCAGTCGGTCCAGCTGCCGCGGACGTTTTGCGGCGTGGCCAGATTAGTGATCGTCAAGGTGAACGTGCTGTCGCCATTGTTGTGGTAAATCCGGGTCACCCAGTTGGTGGTTGAGTTCAGGCCGGCGGTGAATATATCCGACAAGCCGTCGTTGTCATAATCCACCCAGGCCACGGAGCCTTGCGACAGCGGCTCCAGATTGGCGTTTATCTTCGTAAACTGATTGCTGCCATCGTTGCGATAGATTTCCGTCACGTTCACCGGCCCGTTTGTGCCGTCGGCCGATCCGCTGAGCAACAAATCGAGATCGCCGTCATTGTCATAATCACCCCAAGCCGCTGCCGCATTATCCAGTTGGGGCAGCGACAAATCCACCGGATCAAAAATGCCCTCACCGTAGTTGTGATACAGCTTTGTAAATCTCCCATCGGGATATCCCGGGACGCCTTGAATGGTTCCCGCGAGCAGCACATCCATAAGTCCGTCGTTGTCATAATCGCCCCAAACGCCGATTGATCCGGAAAGCGGAGGTAGATTGGTGGCGACGGCCAAAGCCGCCGCCGCACTGGTCGCGACTCCGTAGGCGTTGCTCACCACGACGCGGTAACTGCCGGCATCGTCAAATTGCAGGTTTGAGATGGTCAGGGTGGCATTGGTTGTCCCATTGAGTCGGCTGTCGTCCGCAAGATCAGTTCCTTCTTTTTGCCACTGGTAATATAAAGGCCCGGTTCCAGAGGTGGTCACGGTAAAGCTGGTGGTTGAACCCTCTGGCACACGGCGATCCACCGGCGAAGTCAACACCCCGGGCGGGAACACGAACGAAAGCGTTGCCACCGCGCTGGTGATCGAACCGGCAATATTTGTGATTTGGACGGTGTATTCGCCCGCTGCCGCCAATTGAAGGTTGGTCATTGTCAGACCGTTCGTAGTGGCCCCGGGAATGGCAGAGCCATTGAAACGCCATTGATAAGCCAGAGGAGCCGTCCCTACGGCAGTGACATTGAAAACGACGTCTGAGCCTACCAGCAAGGCCGCACTTTGAGGCTGAGCGGTGATGGTGGGGGGAAGCAATACCGTGAGGGTTGCCACGGAACTGGTGGTCGAACTGGCATGGCGATCCGTGACCACCACCCGATAATTGCCGGCATTGGTGATGCCCACTCCGGTCAGATTCAAGATATTGGTTGTGGCGCCGCTAATCTGGGCGTTGTCGGTTAGATTGGTATCATTGAAAGACCATTGGAAGGTGAAGGGCGTTTGTGTTCCGGTTGCTGTCACACTGAAGCTGACATTGGTCCCGGCGATGACGGTCTGACTTTGCGGCTGCGTGGTGATGTTGGGCCCGGCGGCAAACCCCGAATACAGAAACTGCACCATCCCTATCGTCAGGACAAGAGTCGGCAACCAGTCCTTCCGCCGTAACAGCGTCAATGCTTTCATATGAAATCAAACCCTTCTGTGTAGCAGCCAAACGGTGCCGGGGCAGGGTCAGGATGTTACAATCATTAGTTAAGACGGCGGTTATCAATATTTGCAATAAAAAATCATCCGCCGCAGGGACAACAGTAAACATTTTCAGGACGTCGGCGATCTGCGTCACCAGTTCAGTGGATGGTTGAAAGGGGATTGATGCTGTAGGTTACGGCACTTAATCCATGAATTTACGCCGTCACCTCGTTGCCAGCCTCATCGCCTTTGCCTGTCTGCGCCTGGTGTCGGAAGCCCTGGCCAACATCCCCGGCGGCGGCACGGGCACGGGCGCGAACGTCATGCTGGCCAACTCTGGCAGCGGCACGGTCACTCTCGGCAACGGCATCGTTTCCATCGTCTGCAACACCAACAGCGGCCAGATCACCACCATCAATTACACGTTCAACAACACCGGCAGCACGCAGACGCTCAACCTGCTTTCCGGAAATTCCAACGGCGGCAAGTTGTATTGGGAGAACAGCAACAATCAGGGGCTGACGTTCTCCAATTATACCGTGGTGGCGAATCCGGGGGGCAATGGCGGCAATTACGCGGAAATCTCCATGCTCACCACGTCGGAAGCGAACAGTGTGCTGGAAGTGCATTTTTCGCTCTCGCGCGGGAACACCGGATTTTATGTCACGGCCATCTGGTATCACCGGGCGATTGACGGCGCGTTCGGCTTGGGCGAATGCCGCGACAACATCTACGCCGGTTCCATCTTCAACTGGATGATTGTGGACGCGACGCGCAACCGGCTGATGCAGGTGTCCGGCGGCAAAGCCATCGGCGTGCAGGGCGCGCCGGCGGAAGTCTCGCTGTGGACGAACGGCATTTACGCCGGTCAATACGAGGACAAATACAAATACAGCGCGGATTTCGGCGACCAGCGCGTCTGGGGCTGGAGCAGCGTCGGCACCGGCGGCAAAAACGTCGGCCTCTGGAACGTCTCGGCTAGCGCGGAATACTACAACGGCGGTCCGCTGAAGCGCGAGTTGATGTCGCACATTGGCACGACCATCCTGAACATGCTGAACGGCGGCCATTACGGCGGCGGTTCGGATGGCAACTTTGCCGCCGGCGAAGTCTGGACGAAAGTTTGCGGCCCATATTTCATCTATTGCAACAACGTCACCAACACCATCACCGGCACCAATGCGCCCGCGCAGGCGCTCTACAACGACGCCCTCGCGCAAGCCGTCGCCGAGGCAACGGCGTGGCCTTACAATTGGTTCACGAATGCAAACTACACGCCGGCTTCCAGCCGCGGCATGGTCAAAGGCCAGATTGTCATCAACGACAGCTATAATCCGAATGCCTCCACCTCCAACCTGTGGGTCGGCGTCGTCCAACAACCCGTCACGTCTTCCGGCGTCTATGATTTTCAGGATTGGGCCAAGCCGTATCAGTTCTGGGTGAAGACGGATACGAACGGAAATTTTTCCATTCCCGACGTCATCGCCGGCACGGGCTATACGCTCTATGCGTTTGGCCCCGGCGCGGCGGGAACATTTCAGTCGCAGGCGCAGACTGGTGGCAACGCGCCCAATTCGTTGGACATTCCCCTTGTTCCCTTCAGCGTTACCGTGACGGCGGGCGCGACGAACAATCTCGGCACGGTGACCTGGACGCCGATGCGCACCGGCCCGACCGTTTTTGAAATCGGCTATCCCGACCGCACGGCCCGGAAATTCCGCCACGGCGAGGATTGGTGGGTGGGCGATATCGGCCCGAGCAAAACCGCGCCCAGCCCCATCTGGAGCAAGTGGCTCGAATATCCTTTCGACTTTCCCAGCGGACCGAACTACGTCGTGGGCCAAAGCCGTTGGACGACCGACTGGAATTTCTGCCAGCCCGTCGTGACCGACAGCGCGGGCAATTACAACGGCTCGACTTCCACCATCACCTTCAACCTCGCCTCCATGCCCGTCGGCACGGCGGCGCTTTACCTGGCGCTGGCCTCGGACTATCAGGGGCCGCTCATCGTCAAAGTCAACGGCACTGACATCTCCGGCAGCACGGGTTATTTTCCGGCTTACAGCAGTTCGTCCGACGGCAGCGACTCGACCATTCGCGAGGGCATCCACGGAATGTTTTCCGACAACCGCATCACGTTCGCCGCCACTCTGCTGCACAGCGGGCAAAACACCATCACCCTCAACATGCGCAAAGGCGGCTATTTCGCGAACCACGCCATGTATGATTATGTGCGGCTGGAGTTGACCGGCTACGTGCCGCCGCCGCCCGCGAAAGCAACAGCCTACGCCGGCAACAACGGCAATTTAATTTGCTGGCCGGTCGTTCCCGGCGCGACGAGTTACAACATCCTCCGTTCGACCACGAGCGGCAGCGGTTACGTCTCCGTCACCAACGGCGTCACCGGCCCGGTCTGCGGCAGCGGCTTCAACAACGCGACCTGGCTCGACACGACGGCAGCCAATGGCACGACTTACTACTACGTCGTCCGCTCGGTCAACCCCGTTGGCAGCAGCGGCAATTCAGCCGAAGGCAGCGCGACGCCCAGTGCGGGTATTTCCTCCAGCACACCCGCAGCCCCGACCGGTTTGACCATCGGCAGTGCTACCCATCAGAGCGTGACGCTGAATTGGACCGCGTCGTCCGGGGCGAATTTTTACACAGTCTATCGCTCCACGCTGTTCAACAACGGCGGCGGCGCGTCGAATGTTCTCGGCACAATCGTGCTGAACAACGCCATCACTAATACCACTTACACCGACACTTCGCCGACGGACGGCACCATTTATCGCTACGCGGTCGCCGCCACCAGCGCCGGTGGCACTAGCACCAATTCCGCGCCCGCCGTTGCCGTGCCGCTGCCGGTCACGCCGGCCACACCGCCTGGTTCGCTCACCGCGAGTTTTGTTTACGACACCTCGACGAACATCACGCTTAACTGGACGGCCGTTCCAGGAGCGATTGGCTATGTCATCTCCCGCGCCACGAATGCCGCCGGGCCTTTCATTTATTTGCAGACTGTCACCGAGACGACCTACACGGACTACGGTTTGAATCCGGCGATCATTTATTACTATCGCGTCGCGGCGATGAACGGTGCCGGCGTGTCCGGCAACAACACGGATTCGGTCAACAGCCAGCAATCGTTCCCGACAAACCTGACCGCGACCGCGACCAATGCGCAAATCACGCTGGCCTGGAGTTCCGTCAGCAACGCCACGAGCTACACCTTGAAACGCGGCACCAGCCCCGGCGGCGAATCCGTCACCGTCGTCTCCGGCTACACCGGCACGACCTACACCAATACCGGCCTGGCGAATGGCACGACCTATTATTACGTCGTCACGGCCACCGGCCCCGGCGGCACCAGCGGCAATTCGCCCGAGGCCAGCGCCACGCCGCTCACCATCGGCGACGGCATCTGGATTTCGGCGGCCGATGGCAACTGGGGCGCGGTCACCAACTGGGCGGACAATTCGCCCGCGTCCGGTTCCGGCAATACCGCCGACTTCAGCACGTTGAGCCTTTCCTCCAATCTCACGGTCACGCTGGACAGCGCCCGCACCATCAGCGAACTCATCTTTGGCGACACCACGGCGGCTTACGGCTGGACGCTCACGGGCACCAATACGCTGACACTGGGAACGGCTCCCGGCATTGAAGTCGTGAACCAGAGCGCCACCATCAGCACGCCGTTGGCCGGCACAAGCGGATTGAGCAAAACGGGTCCGGGCGCGCTGGTCCTCGGCGGCGCGACCAATGTTCTTACCGGCGGAATAACGGTGAGCGCCGGTTCGCTGGCGCTGGATTTTTCCGCCGCTGATTCGCCCGTGAACAATCTCATTCCCGGCGCAAATGCCTTGACGCTTGGCGGCGGCACGTTGCAAATCATCGGCGGCAGCAGCGTGGCCAGCGGGCAAACATTCAACGGCGTGACGTTGGACAAAGGCAATTCCATCATCGCCGCCGCGCCGGTTTCGGGAGCCAATCTTCCCGTGATCACGCTGGGCGCGATTACGGAAAACGTCGGCGGCACCGTTCAATTCATCGGCCCGGCCACCACCAATTCCGCCGGCAGCGTCGCGGCCACGGCAGTCATTACCACCACTACGGCGCCGGGCACGGCGGGAGTGCTGGGCGGCTTGGGCCTCGGTAAGAACGGCGCGTATGCGACGGTGGGGCTGTATGATTGGGCGACGACCAACACGGCCACTTCGCCCTACACGATTGTCGGCGGCAGCCAGGTGCCGGGGTTTTATCAGACGACGGGCGTCACGAGCGGCGGTAATTACGACGTGAACAGCGGTGGCGTCAATTCCATCGGCAACGCCGGCGGCGCGAACACGCTGCGGTTCAATCAAAACACCGCGCTGACCATCAACAGCACGGCGTTCACCTGGCAGAATTGCCAGGGCATTTTGGTCACACCGCAATGCGGCGCGCACAACGAGACGATCTCCGGCACGTCGTTGCAATTTTATCGCAGCACGAGCAGCGGCCAAAGCTACGGGGTCCTCTGGCAGAACAACCCGCTGGGGTATTTGAACTGCTCCATCACGCTCAACGACGGTCGTCAGGCCGGACAAAACAACGGCCTCGTTCAAACCGGGCCGGGCACGGTCGTTTACAGCAGTGCGAACTATTACACGCTCGGCGCGTATCTCAACGGCGGCTTCTCCGTAGTCACCGCTTTCAACGGCTTTGGCCAGCCCGGCAACGGCTATAACTCCGTTTCTGCGGTGACGCTCAACGGCGGCACGGTCGTGGGCAATGCCACATTCGCCCACGACCAGTCCGGCACCAATGCGCGTCCGTTCCTGCTCGGCAACAACGGCGGCGGCCTCGCGGCGACGGCGGGCAATACGATGACCGTGGATGGCATGGTCGGCAGTGCGGCGGGTGCGGGACCGTTGACCATCGGCATTCCCGCATCGAGCGCGAACAATTTCACCGCCGGCCTGCTGCCGGGCAGCGGACCGGGCACGGCCAACGCCACGCCGGTTTATGCCACTGGCACGGTGGTTTTGACCAACGCCAATTACTTCACCGGCGGCACTGTGTTGCAAAGCGGCACGCTCAATATCAATGGCCTCAACGCGCTGGGCGGCGCCAACTACGGCGGGGTGACGTTCAACGGCGGCACACTGCAATACGCGGCAAATTTCACCGGCAACAATGGCTCGAGCGATTTGACTTCCATTGGCAACGCGGGTGTCACCTTCGCCGCAGGCGGCGGCACGATTGATGTGAACGGCAACGCGGTTATTTACGCGGGCTCCATCGGCAACGGCGGCAGCGGTGCGCTGATCCTCAAGAGTTCATTGGCGAATGGGATGTTGATTCTTCAAGGTGCCAATGCCTACGAGGGACCCACGACTATAACGAACGTCACCGTGCTGGCCAGCAACGCTAGCGGTTCGGCCACCGGAAACGGAGACGTCATCGTGAAGAACGCCGGCACGTTGATCGGTGCTGGCACGCTGAATGGTTCCGTGTCTGTGATGCAAGGCGGAACGCTCGCGCCGGGAAATCCGCTCGGCATCTTGACGATCAACAACGATCTCACGCTCGCCGCCGGTAGCCAGACGTTGATCCCAATCCAGCACTCGCCACTCACCAACAGTGCGGTCGCTCTGGCCGGCACGTTGACCGAGGGCGGAACGCTGATCGTGACCAACATCGGTGGCAGCGCGCTGGCGGCAGGTGACACGTTCCAACTGTTCAGCGCCGCGAATTATGCCGGAGCCTTCAACAGTTTTGTGCTGCCATCGCTGACGACGAATCTGGTCTGGAATACCAATCTGCTAGGCACGTCCGGAATCATTACCGTGGCAACTAACTCGTCGCCGGTCATCGGACAAATTACCCTCTTGGGCACGGATCTGATGATCAGCGGCTCCGGCGGCATCCCCGGCTGGAATTATTATGTTCTCACCGCCACCAACCTGACCGCACCGGACTGGACGCCCATCGCGACTAATCAATTTGATGCGGAGGGCAATTTCAGCTACACCAACGCTGCGACTTCGGACGCGCCGCAAAGATTCTACCGGTTGCAACTCCAGTGAAACATCCGCTTTCCGGCTGGCAGCAGGATTTCCAATGATTGAAAGTTCCGTAACGTTCAATTCCCCCGGCGCACCACGCTGTCGCGCTGTGCCCACTCCGGGTTCGCGTTCGGAAAATCCAAATTGTAATTCAGCCCGCGGCTTTCCGGCCGCATCAGCGCGCAGCGCACGATGAGTTCTGCCACCGTGGCGATATTGCGTAGCTCCAGCAGATCCGACGTCACGATGAAGTTCCAGTAGTAGTCGTGGATTTCTTCCTGCAAATTCGCGAGCCGCTTCTGCGCGCGTTGCAGCCGCTTATTCGTGCGCACGATGCCGACGTAATCCCACATGATGCGGCGGATCTCATCCCAGTTGTGCGAGACCACGACGAGTTCATCCGCATTCGTCGCATCGCCAGATTGCCACTGGGGGATTTGTTGGATGTTGGATTTTGAATGTTGGATGTTCGATGTTTTCTCCGCCGCGCGATGCGCACAGACCATTGCCTCCAAAAGCGAATTGCTCGCCAGTCGGTTCGCACCGTGCAGACCCGTGCTGGAGACTTCGCCGACTGCGTAAAGCCCGGCGATGTCCGTCTCGCCGTCCACGTTCGTCACCACACCGCCGCACTGGTAATGCGCCGCCGGCACCACGGGAATCGGCTCCTTCGTGATATCAATGCCGTAGCTGAGGCAGGTCTGATAAATGTTCGGAAAGCGGTCAATAATGAACCGTGCCGGCTTGTGCGTGATGTCAAGATGCACGCAGTCCGCGCCGGACTTTTTCATCTCGCTGTCAATCGCGCGAGCCACGATGTCGCGTGGCGCGAGGGATTTCAACGGGTGATAACCATCCATGAACTCCTTGCCATCGAGCGTTTTTAAAACGCCGCCTTCGCCGCGCACGGCCTCGCTGATGAGAAACGATTTCGCCTTCGGATGATACAGGCAGGTCGGATGGAACTGGACGAATTCCATGTTCGAGATCGCCGCGCCTGCGCGGAACGCCATCGCCACGCCGTCGCCGGTCGCGATGTCGGGATTCGTCGTGTAGAGATAAACCTTGCCGCAGCCGCCCGTCGCCAGCAGCGTGACCGGCGCGGCAAACGTCACAACCTGATTGCCTTTCTTGTCGAAAACGTAAGCACCAAGGCAGCGGTTCTCGCCGACATAGCCAAGTTTCTGGCTCGTGATCAAATCAATCGCGATGTGGTTCTCAAAAATCTCGATGTTCGGCTGCTTGGAAATTGCGTTGAGCAACGCACGCTCGACCTCGCGACCGGTCACGTCCTTCGCGTGCAGAATCCGGCGTTTGGAATGGCCGCCCTCGCGTCCCAGATCCAGTTCCTTGCCGCCGTCCTCGCTCGGCGCGTCGCGCTCGGAAAATTTCATGCCCAGCTCGATCAATTCCTGAATCCGCGCCGGCCCTTCCTCGACGATGGTGCGGACGACACTTTCCTTGCATAACCCCGCGCCCGCTTCGAGCGTGTCCTGGACGTGCAGCTCGAACGAATCCTCCTTGCTCGTCACCGACGCGATGCCGCCTTGGGCGTAATTCGTGTTCGACTCCGCGCGGTCCTTCTTCGTGACGATGGCCACGCGCCCATGCGCCGCCGCCTTCAACGCGAACGAAAGCCCCGCGATGCCGCTGCCGAGGATGAGGTAGTCAAATTGTTTCACTGGAAGAGAAATTAACGCAAAGGCGCAAAGACGCGAAGGAGAAATGGCTAATTCATTTCGTCTTCTTGCGAAGCCGTTCAGCCTTGCGAATATTTTTTGCAACCACTTTGTCCGACGGGTCGAGACGTGCTGCTCTTTTCAGACGCAACAATGCCCGGTTGTATTCACCCTGTCCCATCAGATGCGACCCCAGATTATTCAAAGCCCATGTGTCGTCCGGATTTTCTAACAACCATTGCTCGTAGAGAACCTGCTCCTTTTCGGCCTGTCCAGTTTTGAAATAACACCAAGCCAGCTTGGCCACAACAGCTTCAATGGAATGCTTCTGTGAATAGCAACGCTCCAGATAATTCACGGCCAGCTTTGGTTTTCGCGCACGGTAGTAAAGTGAACCCAAATTGTAGAGCGCCTTGCCACACGCTGGATCAAGCTCAAGCTCCCGTTTGAAGTTTTTTATGGCCAAAGCAGCTTGTCCAAGGTCGTCATAACAAGCTCCCATATTCAAGTGCAGATACGGTTCGTTTGGTTGAATTTTTTCGAGCTGCTTCCAAAAACGCAATGACTGTCTGAACCGGCGCGCATAATATAAACAATGCGCCACCATGAATAATGCCTCGTCGTTGAGTTTGTCAGTTACCAAGACTTGTTTTGCAATCGGCAAAGCCTCTGGGTAGCGCTCCTTTTTGTAGAACGATCGAGCCTTCGCCAGAAGCTTTTTCATCAGACGTTTGGTTGGTTAAAGTGCGGCATTATCAATCAACCGCGTCTTGCCGAAGAAAACGGCCAGCGCCATTTGTGTGCCGGGCTTCACCTGCGTGACCGGCTCCAGCGTTTCGGGATCAAAAAACTCAACGTAATCCAGCCGCCCCAGCGGCGCGGCAGCGATGAATTCCTTCAAGTCCGCCTTCAGGCGCGTGGCGGAAATGGGCTTTTGCTTCACCGCCTGTTTTGCAGCCTGCAACGCGTGAAACAGAATCGTCGCCTGCGCGCGCTGTTCTGGATCGAGGTAGCGGTTGCGCGAACTCATCGCCAGACCGTCGCGTTCCCGCAACGTCGGCGCGACGGTGATTTTCACCGGGAAATTCAGATCTGCCACCATGCGCTGGATGATGGCTGCCTGTTGAAAATCTTTTTGCCCGAAGACCGAAATATCCGGCAGCACGAGGTTGAACAGCTTCGCCACCACCGTCGTCACGCCGCGAAAATGTGTCGGGCGCGACGCGCCTTCCATGCTGCGCGCCAGGATTTCTTCGACGACGTAGGTGCTGTAACGGCCTTCAGCTTTACCGGGATACATTTCCGCATCGCCCGGCGTGAAGATGACGTCCGCGCTCGCCGCGCGGCAGAGTTTTAAGTCGCGTTTCAGATCGCGTGGATATTTGGCTAGGTCTTCGGTCGGCGCGAATTGCGTGGGGTTCACGTAGATGCTGACGACCACGATGCCGTTTTTGCCGACGCGTTTGCGCGCCTCATGCACGAGGCTGATGTGGCCGGCGTGCAGATAGCCCATCGTCGGCACAAAGCCGACTTTGACGCCGTCGCGTTTCCAGCGCAGCGCCAGTTTCTGCATGGCGGCGGCAGATGCAATGATTCTCACAGGCGAAAAGTTAGCGACGTGGCGTGGCCAATCAATGTAATTGTCGGATTAAACGCGCTGGAAAAATCTGTGGTAGCACCCGCCTCTGGCGGGTTCAATGCGGCGTCCCGCCGCATTGCGTCCGGGCGCGAGTCTGTTCATGCGACAGACGAAATGACGACATCAGGTTTGTCGTGAGTTTCGGGCGCGACGCCCTAAACCACCCGCGAGACGCGGGTGCTACCCAATAAAAATGCCGCGCCGGAAATTTCCGGCGCGGCGTTTGTTCCCCACCCCAAATTTACTCAAGCCTTGGCATACAAATGCGTGTGCTTGCTGCACGACTCATTGGTCGGCGCATCGGGCACGCGATCGTTCGGTGTGACGATGTTGTTCGCGAGCATCCAGGCCTCGACTTCGTCGCCGCTGATGTCCGGCAGCATGTGGCCGTTGATTTCGACGCACGGGCTCATCATCTGACCGCTTTTCTCCACCATTTCCTGGCGCTGGGCCGGGTCGTTGATGATGTCGCGGTCTTCATACGGCAGGTCGTATTTTTTGAGGATGGCGCGGACCCCATTGCTCCAACCGCAGGTCGGTTTCAGATACGCGATAATTTTTGGTTTGCTCATAGGTTTACAAAACTTGTTCTTACGATGACAAAATAATACCACACGAAAAACTTCCCGCAACCCACTATTCTTAGCCAACACCTGAGGACAACCGCGTAAGGACTTTTTCATGAAATGGTGGGGGTTGGAAATCCCTCACGCGGCACCATTTCACCCACGTAGTCCAACGCAGAGACGGCGCACTTAAAACGCGCACAACACAGTGCCGGTGCAAATCCGACCGTGGGCACCAGCCGTTTCACAAACGCGTTCAGAGCGTCTCGCCCCGGGCTGGAGTTGTTACCGGAAACCATTCTGTGTGTTGATCCACCCTGGGGTCGAGGTAGGTCACCTGTTTTCCGCGGAGAAAGGCATAATAGCCGTGCGTGCCTGCGACCATTGCGCGCCGGTAGAAAGCGCGATATTTCTGGCCATTGTGCTGGCTGCCCGGGATGGCTGCGCGAGCGCAGCGGCGTCGAAATCCGCGACACTAGCGGCAGCCCTTCGTAATTGATGGGCGTCACTACCGTGTCGCCGGCGGCAGCAAAATTGATTTCAACACCGGCGTGCGCGGCGACGTGGGCTTCGGTTACGCCTGCAACCCTGGCTGGCCACGGAGTTTGCCACCGGCGTCATCTGGAACAGCGTGGACACCGTTGCGCCGCAAAATGCTTTGTTCCGCACCCGCCATTTCAGGAGCCCGGCTAAGACTTATTTCTGGGCCGCGATCAATTTGAGCAAGCCGGGAAAGCGTTTGTTCAAATCCCCCTGTCGCACGGACGTCATGCACTTGGTGCCATCCATCTCCGTGAAGATAATGCCGGCAGCCCGCAAGACCTCGAAGTGATGCGACCGCGTCGCCTTCGCGACATCCAACTCGACCTCGTTGCAGGCCAGCGCCCGTCCCTTGCTTTGAAGCAGTTGGCGGACGATGGCCAGGCGGCAGGGATCGGCCAGCGCCTGCAGCACTGCCGGCAGCTCAACCTCGCTCAGGGCGGGATGGGAATACGTCTTCACAGCGCTGCACCATGCCATCAAACGGATAGTTCGACAACCATCGAATTATTTTTGACATCGCCGGCCACCGGCGCTAAGTTCGACATCTATCGAACAATAGACGACAGAAAAACTGAACCACGCAACCTTGCTTAGAACCCATAATATGCCCACGTTATTTGATCCCGTCCGCATCGGCGCCTGGAATCTGCCCAACCGCATCGTCTTCGCCCCGCTGACCCGCGCGCGGGCCGGCGCGGAACGCATCCCCAATAGGTTAATGGCCGAATATTACACCCAGCGGGCCGCCGTCGGCTTGATCATCTCCGAAGCGACTTCGGTCACGCCGATGGGCGTGGGTTATGCCGACACGCCGGGCATTTGGTCCGCCGCGCAAGTGGACGGCTGGAAACTCATCACCGAGGCCGTGCATCAAGCCGGCGGGCGCATGGTGCTCCAGCTCTGGCACGTCGGACGCATTTCCGATCCCATGTTTTTAAACGGAGCTTTGCCGGTTGCTCCCAGCGCGATCGCGGCGGCCGGACACGTCAGTTTGGTTCGTCCACTGAAACCGTTTGTCACGCCCCGGGCGCTGGCGCTGGAAGAAATTCCCGGCATCATCGAGGCCTATCGTGTCGGTGCGGAAAACGCCAAGAAGGCCGGCTTTGACGGTGTGGAAATCCATGGGGCCAACGGCTATCTGCTCGATCAATTTCTCCAGGACAAAACCAACCATCGCACGGACAACTACGGCGGGCCCGTTGAAAACCGCGCCCGGCTCATGCTTGAAGTTACCGATGCGGTGATTTCCGTCTGGGGCGCCGACCGCGTTGGCATGCATCTGGCCCCGCGCGGGGATGCTCATGACATGGGCGATTCCAATCCGCTGGCAACCTTCGGATATGTGGCGCGGGAATTGGGCAAACGCGGCATCGCTTTCATCTGCGCTCGCGAATCGCTCGGCGACAACCGCATCGGACCGCAATTGAAAGCGGCGTTCGGCGGCAGCTACATCGCCAACGAAAAATTTACCCAGACCACGGCCAATCAAGTGCTGGCGGCGCGCGAAGCCGACGCGGTGGCGTTTGGCGTGCCGCTGCTCGCGAACCCGGACTTGCCGGAACGGTTCCGGCAAAATGCCCCGCTCAACACGCCGGATCAATCCACCTTCTATGCCCCAGGGCCGAAGGGCTACACCGATTATCCGGTGCTGCCGCAAACCGCGTGATGAAGCCGGATGCGAACATCGTCCTTTCGGTGCTGGATCTCGCGGCCGTTCGCGAAGGCGGCACGGTGGCGGAAAGTTTCGCGAATACGGTAAAACTGGCGCAGGCCGCGGAAGCGTGGGGCTATCGCCGCTTCTGGCTGGCGGAACATCATAACATGCCCGGCATCGCGAGCGCGGCGACTTCAGTTCTCATTGGCCATGTCGCCGGTGTCACTAAAACCATTCGCGTGGGTTCCGGCGGGGTGATGCTGCCGAATCATTCACCCCTGGTAATCGCGGAACAATTCGGCACGCTCGAAGCGCTTTATCCCGGTCGGATTGATTTGGGACTGGGGCGCGCGGCGGGCTGCGACGCCTTTACTGCGCAGTTGTTAAACCGGAATCCCAACGCCGGCGACCGATTCCCGGAACAACTCGAATTGCTGCGGCAACTGCTCGGTCCGGTTTCACCCAACCAACGCGTTCAAGCCGTGCCCGGCGGAAATTCCAACGTGCCGATCTGGCTGCTGGGCTCCAGCACCTTCAGCGCGCATCTGGCGGCAACGCTGGGTTTGCCGTTTGCCTTTGCCGGCCAATTCGCCCCGCAAATGATGCTCGAAGCGATTCAGCTCTATCGCGAATGCTTCCAACCCTCAACGGCGCTGGCTCAGCCCTATGTCATGATCGGGCTGCCCGTGCTGGTAGCGGACACGGATGAGCAGGCCGAACACTTGGCGACGTCCGCCCGACAGCGGATTCTGCGTCTGATCCGTGGCCAGCCCATCTTCACGCCGCCGCCGGTGGCCAGCCTGGACGGGCTTTGGAATGCCGTTGAACAGCGCGCCGTGGAAACGCATCTGGGCGCGTCGGTGATTGGCGGCCCCAAGACCGTGGAACGCAAGCTGCGGGAATTTCAGCAACTGACTCGGGCGAATGAACTGATGTTGCATTCGGACTTTTATCGAGTGGAAGACCGTTTGCGCTCGTATGCGATTGTTGCCGGTTTATTTTTAAACCCGCTAAACCAGTAATTGATGCTGATCCTCGCTGGTTGGATTCCTTACGGAAACCAGCGACGAGCTGTCTCGATCAACCTAGCGACGTTTGAAAGGTAACGTTGATTAAACGGACCACAGCTCTTTGTTGGAGCCAATCACGCGTCGTGCTGGCCTGGGTTCCAGAATCCACTTTTAGCCCCGCTATGGATTGGGCAAAGCTGAATGCCGGGTCTCTTGGGTTAAGCTCAGGCGGAGATTGCGACCCCGTTTGCGCGATTCGGCGGCTAATTTCCTTTTGAAGGCAATCACTTCTGTTTGCAATCGTTCGTCGCTGGCACCCAGGATGGAAACGGCCAACAAGCCGGCATTGCGCGCCCCGCCGATGGCCACCGTCGCCACGGGAATTCCTCCCGGCATTTGCACAATGGATAGCAACGAATCCAAGCCTTTCAAACTTTTACTTTCCACCGGCACGCCGATGACCGGCAGCGGCGTGTGGCTGGCGACCATGCCCGGCAAATGCGCCGCGCCGCCCGCGCCGGCGATGATCACGCGCAGGCCGCGCTGGTGGGCCGACTTCGCGTAGCGCGCCATGTCTTCCGGCGTGCGGTGCGCGGAAACCACGCGGACTTCGCACGGAATTTTGAACTCCTGGCAGACTTTGTAAGCGGCCGCCATGGTCGGCCAGTCGGAATCGCTGCCCATGATGATGCCGATCAGCGGCGGATTTTTTTCTTTCATGATTTGGCTCCAAAATAAATTTCTTTCGCGGCGCGTTCGGCAACGGCCTGCGCCTTGGCCACTGAACTTTCCAGCACGGTGATGTGGCCCATCTTTCGCCCGGGTCCGCTCACCAACTTCCCGTAAAGATGCACCCGCGCCCCGGTCATGTGCAGCGCCGCGTCCAGGCCGCGCGGCTCGCCGGAGGTTTTTTCCGTGCCCAATAGGTTCACCATCACCGCCGCCGGCGCAACCATCAGCGGATTGCCCAGCGGCCAGCCGAGCACGGCCCGGACGTGATTCTCAAATTGCGAGCAGTCGCATGCCTCGATGGTGTAATGGCCGGAATTATGCACCCGCGGCGCGAGTTCATTGATGGCAATTTCGCCGGTCCCGGATAAAAACATTTCGACCCCGAAACTGCCCACCCCGCCGACAGACTCAACGGCCTTTTGCGCCAGCGCCGCCGCGCGCCGGAAGATATCTTCGGAAACCGGCGCCGGTGCTTTGACCACGCGGCAGACGTGCTGATGCTGAATCGTTTCGACGACGGGATAAATTGCGGTCGCGCCATCGCGTCCGCGCGTGACGATGACCGCCAGTTCTTTCACGAACGGGAAAAAGGCTTCGACCATCAAGTCGTTTTGGCCGCCGCCCAAAGCCCGCCAGCCGGCGGCGATGTCCGCTTCTGATTTCAGAGTGAAATTGCCCTTGCCGTCGTAACCATTGCGGCGCGTTTTCAACAGCAGCGGCCAGCCAAAATCGCTTGCCGCCAAGTGGATTTCGTCCGGCGAACTCACCGCGCGGAACTTTGGCACGGCGAGTCCCGCATGCTGTAATGCCTGCTTTTGTTTGAACTTGTCCTGCGTCAGCGCCAGGCACGCCGCGCTGGGAAAAACTTTGTGCCCGGCCTTTTCCAAAAGCTCCAGCGCCGCCGCGGCCACGAACTCGTTCTCCAAGGTGACAACATCGCAGCGGGCGGCAAATGTTTTAAGCGTTTCGTCGTCGCTCCAGTCGCCCACCATTGAATCCGGCGAAAGCCGGGCCGCCGGACTGTGCGGATTTTTTTCCAACACCACAATCTCAACCCCCAATGGCAGTGCCGCGATCGCCGTCATCCGCGCCAGCTGGCCGCCGCCGATGATGCCCAGCCGCACCGGATACTTTTGAGGCGCAGGCTGGCGCTTGAATTCCGAATCGAAAGTTTCGTGCATGGCGGGTTAGCGTGATTTGCTGGCGAAGGCCTTGCCAACAAAGCGGTAAATGTTTTTGCCCGCGTCTTCCATCGCGAACAAATGCACCCAGCCGTTTTCCACCAGTTCGCGCACGCCGGGCTGTTTCGCAAGGATCACGGCGATGTCCTCACGCGCGGCTTCGACGAACACGCTCAGCCGCAGCGGCTCGTGCCTCCAGCGCACACCGTCGTGGACAGATTGCAGCGGCAGGCCGGGTTGCAAATCGCCGCCGTTGCCCTGCCACACGCCGAAAGTGCCGACGACATTGTGCAGCACCTTGTTGCCGCTCCCGAAAAGCCGGTTGTCCACCGTCGAGCCGTAGTATTGCAGGTTGATCCAGCTCGCCACGACCATGGGCGCGATGAGAATCAATTCCAGCGTGGATTTCTCCGGGTCACGGCTCGCGTTGTAGTTGTGCAAAAATATCCGGCCACCAAGGTTTAGCCCCTTCGTGCGCTCGCGCGGCGCGGCGATGAACGCGGCGTTGCCGGTCAGCCCCCATTCCGGCCTCACCTGCGACCAGTCGCGGCTGCGCGCAAAAATTCTCCCGGCCAATTCCGCATCCGCCACTTCCGCCAAGCCGAGCGAGGCGGATCTTTCGCGCCGCGCCTGCTGGGAGGCGGCGGCGAGCCAGCGTTTAATGTTGTCCAATTCCGCCAACTGACTCACCGAAAGCGCCTCATCCTCGTAAATCAAAATTTCATCCGTGGTCGTGTTGTGCAGACCGGCGAGGAAAATCGTTTCCGGCGGAATTTGAATTCCCTGCTGCCTCAGCCCATCACGAACCGCCGGCTGATTCAATATCGCCGCCGCCACCCGCGCGTTCGCATCGCCCGCGTGGCCGCCGCAGGCACCGCAATCGAGCGCCGAGCCGTAGGGGTTGTTCGTCGTCGCGCTGCCGTGACCGCAAATCAGGATGACTCTGGCAAAATCGGAGGCCAAGCCCATGTTTTTCAACGCGCCGGCGGCGAGCGCGATTTGGTCGGCCAACGCGATGCCGGTTTCCGTGCCGTTACTCGGCTTCTCGGCGAAGCTAACTTCGCGTTCAATTTTTGGCGTGAATTGCCGTGATTCGTTGTTGGCTGCGAAACCAAAATCCGGCGCGGACAGGGCGAGTGAATCTTTCGCCAGCTTCACGCCGAACCATAACCCCGCCGTCTCGACGAAAGAAAAGCATGAGATGGCCGAGGTCTTGAATGAATTCCACGCACCGTTGACGGTTTGCCGGAAATTCATCCGGCGCAATAGCGGCGCTTCGCCATCGGCATCACTGAGCGCCTCGCGCACCTTGAACTTTGGCGTGAGCAGCACGGGGCATTGCGCGGCACCGCTGGTCTGGCCGAATTTCAGATATTCAATCGCCATGCCGAAAAATCCGGCGAAACCCAGGGTCTCAATGTTATCCGACTGCGCTTCCAACGCGCGCCGGAAGACTTCCGAGCGGACGTCAATGCAGAAGATCGCCTGCAAAGATTTTTGGCCGACCCCAGTTGGTGCGACGGGTTGAAGCTTGAGTCGGGCGATCAACTCGCTTTGATAGGCGCTCTCCAATGCCTGTTGCGCAACGTAACGGGCCAGCACATCAGAGCTTACCTGCCGCTTGCCGCTTGCAAAACTGGCGACCTCTTTCTGCCAGCGGGCCAAAACGGCTGAGTCTCTGCCGAAGTGTTGCTGCAACGCCAGGTCATAGGCCAGTCGAATGGCAAGCAACTGCGTGAGCGAATCATCCGTCTGGCCGGACTGGCTTTTTTCGCGGACGAGATATTGAACGTAGCTACTCCAGCCGGGCAGGCTCATCAGTTGTCGGTGCAGAAAATCCGGCTGCGAGTTTTCTGGCAGGCCGAAGGTTTCGAGAGCTTCAGCAATGACTTCCAGAGGATCGTCAGGCAGTGCCGTGACCAACTCTCGAAATCGTTGCACTCCCATCAATTCGGGATTCATATCCAGTTGCGCGGCCGCTTTCCACGCGGCAAACAAACCGAGATTGCGCCACGGCATCTGCCACGACGACTGTCCCTGGTCAAAATAGGCCGAACACCACTTGGACATTTCTTCGACGACAAAGGCGGCCCAACTGCTTTCGCTGTGCTCGTCCAAAAAATCGGCAAAGGTCAACACACGTGCTGCGGTCGCGTCGGTCTTGGAAAAGGCCAGCGCCCGCCTCAACGCGTCAAAACTTGAGAAATCAATTTCATGCGCCCACTCGGCTGGCAATGCGTTCGAGGCAATTTTCATGGCCGCATGAAAATCCTTTTCCTGAATCCGTCCGGCAGCCATTTGTTCGCGATAAAATTCCGCTGGCATGAGCATCTCGCCGTGGCCGACTTGTCGCATCAGCCGCGCGGCTTCAATAAAATGTCGGTCGGTCAGGCCGACGAACGGATTGACGGCGACGAAGTTTTTCAACGGCCACAGCGGCGGAATCCGTTGGCACGCCAAAGCCACAATCTCGGTCAGCGGCGGGTTTGGTTCCGTGATAATGGGTTCGACAGTCGCATTCATGATTTCAGTTGTTCCTTTTCCGAAGTTTTCACCGGCCAAAGCGCGGCGGCGCGATTGGCCAGCGTGTTGAAGTAGAATCCGTTCCGTGCGTGAACGTAAACCGCCCGAAAGAAGGGGCGGTTCGTCCACTCCGGCAATTCCGTCTGGATCACGAGCACCAGCAGGAAGAGCGCGAGCAGCAGCGCAACCAGGGCCATTCCAGGCCATGAGTTGAGTTGCGCATTGACCCACTCGTTGACGCCGAGCAGGGGACCGACACTTTGATGCAATGAAAAATAAACCACCCCAATGGCGCTGCCAAAAACCGCCCCGAACGCCACGCGTTGGAGGTTGAATGTTTGGCTCCATAGATTCCAAAGCGCATAGGCTAGGGCCATGGCAAAGGTGCAACCCAGGACCAGCAGCGCCGGTTCGTGCCGGTAGTCCACATTGAAAACCGCCGCGCCACCCAGCGTGAGCCCGATCGCCAAGGCCAATGCAGCGGCGATCGTGAGCGGATGTGCGTTAGGTTTTTCCGTCGGCGTCCACGCGGATTTTGCCAGGCCCACGATGCTGCCGGACGTCAGGAATGCATGGGCTTTGTAAAGCGAGTGCGCGACGAGATGCAGCACCGCAAGGCCGAACGCACCCAGACCGCATTCCAGCATCATGAATCCCATTTGCGCGACGGTGGAAAACGCGAGCGCCCGCTTCACGCTCGCGTGCGTGAGCATCACCACGGACGCAAACAGCGCGGTGAACGCACCGAACAGCGCAAGCGTGGACATGGCCGCCGGCGACAGCGTGACAAGCGGATGCAATCGGATGATCAGGAAGCCGCCGGCGTTGATGATGCCCGCGTGCATCAGGGCGGAGACTGGCGTGGGTGTTTCCATGGTGTCGGGCAGCCAACTGTGAAACGGAAACTGCGCAGATTTCAACATGGCACCGGCAACGAGCAGGAAACAGATGACGTTGATCTCAACGCCGTTCGCCAGCGGGCCGGTTTCGTGCAATGATTTCGCGGCGTTGAAGAGTGTCGAGAAATTCCAGGAATGAAAGGTGTCATGCACCAAAATGATCACGGCCAATAGGCAGACATCGCCGAGCCGGCTGATGACAAACTTTTTCCGCGCGGCGAGGACGGCACCGGGCCGGCCGGGGTAAAACAAGAGCAGTTGGTGCAGGCACAAACTTGTGGCGCACCACGCCAGCGCAAATTGAACGAGGTTGCCGGAGATCACGATGGTCAGCACCGAACCGCCCGTCAGGCAAAGCCATTTGGTGAAGCGCCCTTGCGCCGGATCGCCGGCGAGGTAATTCACGGAGAAACGCGCGACAACTGCCAGCAGAAAGGAAACCAGCGTCAGGATAATCGCCGAAAGATTGTCAAAATAGACACCCAGGTTGAGCGGGCCGGCCACAGCCCAGTTGAAATCGGCTTTGCCGAGCCAGACCAGGCTGACGACAGACAGCAGCGTAAACGCGAGCGAGGCCAGCGCGATGAACGATCCCGTGCGGGCGGCCCGCCAACCGTGGCGATTCAGCCAGGCCGCCGGCAGGGCGCCAAAGGCCAGCAGCAGCATCGGTCCAGCGGCGGCGCTCGCGGCGGTCAAAATAGTTTGGTGGTCGTTGGTCATGTCGTTCCTCAACTGCGCAAGAGTTTACGGCCGGAATTAATTCTTAAAAATAGATTGTTTCTATTCTATCCATCGGTTAACCCGATGTGATGAATTCGGCGTTTGAAAACCCGCAGTGGTTGAACTACCACCATCTCCGGCATTTTTGGATGATTGCGCGGCATCGCAGCATGACCAGGGCGGCGTCAAAATTGAAAATCTCGCAATCCACCTTGAGCGAACAACTGGCGGAGCTGGAAGCCTGGCTGGGCGAATCCTTGTTTGACCGGCGCGGGCGGGAATTGCACCTGACCGAGGCGGGGCGCGTGGCGTTGGAACACGCGGAGACCATTTTCACGACGGGTCACGAGTTGCTGAGCCGTTTCCGCCAATCGAGCGAGACGCGGCAGCGAGTGCTGCGCATTGGCGCCGTTGGCCCGCTTTCAAAAAATCTTCAATTCGATTTTATCCAGCCCATTCTGGCCGACACGCGCACGAAAGTAGTCGTGGTGGCGGGCGCTTTGGACGAACTGACCCGGCAGTTGTTGGAGCATAAACTGGATTTGGTCTTGTCCAATATTCCTCTGCGAGCTGATCAAGAACAGAATGTTTTTAACCACCTGCTTGGCGAAGTGCCGGTGTTTTTGGTCGGCGGAAAAAGGATGAAAGTGGTGCGCCCGAAATTTCCGCAATTCCTCCGCGATATTCCCCTGTTTCTGCCGAGTCGCCAAAGCGATGTGCGCGCCGATTTCGACTTGCTGTTAGCCAAGGCCGGAGTCGAGCCCTTTGTGCATGCTGAGGTGGATGACATGGCCTTGCTGCGCCTGCTGGCGCTATCTGGAGAAGGTCTCGCGCTGGTATCTAAAATCGTTGTGGAGCGTGAACTCCAGTCGCAAAAGATTAAGTTCATGTTGCGCGTGCCGGGTTTGGCCGAAAAATACTACGCGCTCACGGTCCGCAAACGATTTCAAAACGCGTGGCTTGGTGAGATTGTCGAAGTTTTTCGCGCCCGCTTGAAAGAGCTCGGGAAATCACAGCCCGCATCGCAATAATGTGTCGGGTTTCAACCGCGAATCTAATAAATGTTTTATAAAGTTATATTTGTTTCACACGACCCTTCGGCATCGAAAACCCCGGGCTGGTAAGCTTAATAAACACATGGGACCGCAGACCTCCGAGGGAATTGGCGGCAGTTGGCCCCATGAAAACCTCACAGATCAGGGTGCACGAACCGATGTTGGCGCAGTTGGCGTAAACGTATTCCGATAAAGGCCCGCTCGGGTTATTCTGGAATCACGGCCCTGATCCACCCTGCAGAACCTTGGCGCGGTGTTGCATGAGTGCGTGAGCCGTGACGTTGTCGTCCACACTGACGAGCCTCTCGGCTACCGCAATCCGTTGAAGACTTTGAAAGAACTTCAGTCGGTGAACCACTCGCGCGGAGAGTATTGGCGTCGGAAGCAGGGTGGTTCGCAGGCGTTCGCGAATGGCGCCAAATCTTTTTCCACCTGCCAAGCGAACTATCGTCGGCATCTGGCATCCTGTTGCTCCTGAGCTTCTGGCAAAATATGCCAACTTATTTGCTTTCCGCTGGAACTCGCGTTAGGACGCTGGCGGTCGGCGCTTGGAAAGGTTTGTCCATGGGATCGAAGGCAAACGGCGATCCTATCACCACGTGTTCGAGACTTTGTGCGTGGTCAGGGTTGGCAAGCCCGTTGGGAATTCTCCCGCGAATGCGGGACTCGCCAGCGGACGCGGCCGTGGTAGAATTCTTATAACTGGCAACCGCTCCTTTTGTTTCAACATCGTCTAGTTGCCGGGGAGTGGGCATGCAGTTAATATGAATTTGATTATGCGAACTGTCACGAATGCCAGTGGCGAGCCGGCCACGCTGTCAAAGAGCATTGCCGCCAAACCGGTCATTACCATCTGGCTCATCGAGGATAATCACATTTTTCGCAATACGGTGGCCCGGGTGCTGAACACCAGTGAGGGCATGGAATGTTCGCAGCGGTTTTCCAATGCCGAAGACGCCTTGGACGCGCTCGCGGGAGGCGCGGTGCCGGACGTCATTCTGCTCGATGTCGAGTTGCCGGGCCAGAATGGCATCACGGCCGTCAGCGCCATCAAATCAGTGGTGCCTTCCACGCGGGTGGTCATGCTCACGGCGTTCGACGATCATGACAAAATTTTCCGGGCGCTGTGCGCGGGTGCTTCCGGCTACCTGCTGAAAACCTCGCCCGTCGAACGCATCGTGGAAGGCATCCAGGAGGCGGTCCGCGGTGGCGCGCCCTTTACGCCCCAAGTGGCGCAAAAGGTTTTGAAGATGTTCTCCAAGCTGGAGCAGCCTAAGCCTGATTACGGCCTGACCGAGCGCGAGCAGAAGATTCTCGAGCTGATGGCCAAGGGGCTCATCAAAAAGGAAATCGCCCAGCAAATGGACCTGAGCTATCACACGGTGGACACCCATTTGCGGAACATCTACACCAAACTGCACGTGCACACCCGCACCGGCGCCGTTGCCAAGGCGCTCAATGAGCGGTTGTTTTGAGGAGTAAATTTTTGGACGCCGCCGGCAACTGCAGCCAGCGAGCCACGCCGAGGTCAGTATTCGGCGCGTTTTCATTGCCGACCCGGTTGGGATAATCCGCCGGCGCATTGGGCGAGTAATTTTCCACGGCAATAATATCCGGCATGGCCTGCTGATCGCCGAGATATTCGTAAAATCGCCGGGCATCCGCCGCAAAACGATCCTTGGACGTGTGCGGCGATAAAATCACGACGGTCTTCAATCCCTGCGCGCGGGCCCAATGAATGGCGTCCACCACCCAGTCGCGATAGGCCGGTTCCCGCGAAAAGAAATAGCCCGCCGGCGTGTCGAGCACGATGCCTCCGGCTTGGCGGATGATGGCTTGAAAGTCGGCGCGTTCACTCACGCAATTTTGCGCCAGCGTGGCGAGGTTGGGCCGGAAGTTTTGGAATTCAAATGTGGGCAGGATGAGCGTGTGGCCCGGCACGCCGGCGGCCCGCAACGCATTCATGTAAGCCGACCATTGTGCCGGCGTGGGATGATTGTTGCCGGCAAAGGCATTGGCGGCGATGAACTGCGGCCGGACGCCGAGGTCGCGATAACTTCGTTGGTAGGCGGATCCCCACGCCTTGGCGGCATCCGGTGTGTTGCCAAAGCCCAATTCAATTGCCACCGGCGCGTTGGAAAAAATCTCGAGGACCTGTCGGCGCTGGCCAGGGTTCAACAACCCCCAACCGCTGTTGTGGAGGTAAAGTCCGCCGCCGGCCGCGCGAAAAGCGGCGGAGTTGGCCGAGTTCGTCAAGTCTTCGATCCCGGCGACGCCACCGGCGAACACGACGGACCCGTTCGCCTCAAGGTTAGCGGCAAAGCTCACTCCGAAGCACACGGGCAGCACGCCGGCGAACAAAAATAACTTCATAATGAATTGGCAGTGGTGTCTTCTGTGATCTCGCTGGTCAGGATCATGGTGTGACAGGCAATATGCCGGTTCAAGGGCCGAGCAGCACGCGATAAAATTTATGGGTGAAATTGGTCGCGGTCGGATCGGTGAACAAGAACGGCGGCGTCGCGGAAAAATTGGTCTGCAACGGCAGCCACAGGATGGGCGTGGTTAAATTGGTCGCTGATTGAAAATAGTAGTCCGGCCCGGCTGAGCCATTCACCAGCATTGAGAAGCCTCCGCCCGTAAGCCCTGATGCGACAAACGTCGGGACCGCCGGCGCCGTCACCGTCACTTGGAAATTTTGCATCGCGCTCAATGGCGGCGTGCCATTATCCGATACTTGCACGGCCACGGAGTTGGTCGAAGGCGCTTGGGCCATAGTCGGACGCCAAGTGAGTATCCCATTCGTTGAATTCATCGTCATGCCCGTCGGACCGACCAGCAGGCTAAAGGTCAGCGTTTGCGATGGCGAATCGAGGTCGGTGGCTGTGTTGGTCAGCGTCAGTGTTTGTCCGGCGATCAGCGTGCGATCGGTAATCGGATTCAATACCGGGGCCGCGTTTGCCTGGACCCCGTTGCTAAAGATCCCGTTGCTGCGCGAAGTGACGACCAGGGACACGATGTGCGGTGCGCTGGTATCAACGGTAAACAGCCACGGCGACGAGGGCGCGACGGTGATGCCGTTATTGGTCAGATTGCCGGTATAATAAATCACCGGATAAGGGGTGTTGCTGACGATCCCAAAGTCGCTCACGCTGATTTGACCGGCCAGCGTGACGTCGCCGTTCACGACGATATTTGTCGGTCCGCCCGAGGCTCCCAAACCGAGTTGCAGCGTGGCGTTGCTGCTCATCAGCAAGCCGCTCGTTGCCGTGATCAAGCCATTCAAGGCTAGGATGCCGCTGCCGATGGCCGTGCTGCCGGTGTAGAGGTTTGTGCCGTTCAAAGTCAAACTGGCGTCGCCTTGTTTGATCAAATTGATGCCCGCCCGGCCGCTGGCACCGATGGCACCGTTGAAAACCGTGTTGGCGGTGTTGCTGATCGTCAGCGTGCCGGTTCCCGTGCTATTGATCACCGCGTTGGAGCCGAAATTCGCCGTCAGCCCGGCGACGGTTTGATTGTAACCCGCCAGATCAAAATAGACCGTGCCCGAACTGCCGACTCGGTTCAGATTCAGCGTTGTCGTCACCGGCAATGCATTATCCACGCCCGCCTTCAACGTCGCGTTCAACTCTGCCGTGCCCACCTGCATTGTGCTGCTGCCGGCGTAATTATTGCCCGGATTTGAGAGCGTAAAAATTGCCGTGTGGCTTGAGGTGCTGCCCCCTTCTGGCCGGAGAGTCAAACTCCCACTGCCGGTCAGTTGGCCGGACAGCGTCACATTGCAAGTGCTGCCGAAGCAACCAATGGTTGCATTGGTCGCGTTCAAATTGATTGATCCCGGCCAGGTTTCGGTGCCGGCAACGTGAAAATCCAGCGAGCCGCCAAATGAACCGTTGGTCCGGCTCGAACCATTCAACGTGGTGGTCACGTTCGAATAGGTGCCGGCCAGATTTGGCTGAACGACCGCGCCGTTGGCGACGTTCAGGGCGCTGCCCGCCACCGCTCCGAGATGCTTCAATGCCAGCGCTCCGCCATTGACCATCGTTGGCCCGCTAAAGGAATTGGCGTTGCTGAGAATCAGCACGCCACCACCCAGTTTGTTCAACCAGGCGTAGCCACCAATGCTCCCCGTGCCGCTCAAGGAATAACTGCTGGCGCTGTTGCTGAACGTCACGGTGATCGGCTGAACCACACTGTTCAGGGTAACGGCATAGTTGCCGGTGGCAGAGTCGTCAAAAATCACCCGATTGGTGTTGGCATATTTCAAACCCGTCTGAGGTGAAAGCTTCCAGTTCGCCGTGGTGTTGAGGTCCCACAGTGCGTTCAAGTTGCCATTCCAGTAAATCAAGTTGTTGTAACCGGTGACAACGAGGTCCAAGGAATTGTTGGCAGTATTATTGGTCAGGCTGGCAATCACGCCGACAGGCAGGGTTCCCAACACCAAGCCTCCAATTCCCGATTGGCTGCCGAATTTAATCAGGGGAAACTGGCCGGGAAACATAGCCCCGTTGGTCAGATTCAAGGTGCAGGTTCCGTTCACGGTCAGCGCGCCTGTGACATTGATCATGGCATTTGCTGGATTTCCAAAGTTGCCCAGGTTCAGGTTGAGCGTCGTGGCATCGGTTGTGGCCACTCCCAGCGTGAGGCTGGCGTTGGTCAACGAACTTCCGGCACTCGCGAGCGTTACGCCCAGCGTTGCCGTGTTGCTCACGGAATAGGTTCCAGCCCCGCTGGCCAAAGTCGTTACATTGAGCATGGCCCCATTGGCAATCGTGGTTGGGCCGGTGTAGGTATTGGCGGCATCCAGCGTGAGGGTGCCGCTGTTGATGGTTAGTGAAGAAGCATTGGTGGTCAGGTCGGGTAACACGGAAACCACCTCCCAAGTTCCACCGCCGGTCTTGAGATAATTCACGGTGCCCGAGTCATTGACGTTGGAGAACGTGGTGCTCAATATCCCGTTATCTGCCCCGCCCAGTTCAATGGCCCAAACCGCCGGCGCAGAATCGCCACGGATATTGACCTGCGAAGTGGCGATGGCCAGCGGACCAGCGGCCGCGTTGAACCGGCGGCTGGTTGTATCACCGCCAATGTCAAAGAGCGATAAGGTGCCGTTGATGGTCTGGAGATTCGTGCTGTTGTTAACGAACACATCCAGCCCGGTGGCAGCCCCGAGTTGCTGGCCGTTCAGGGTGACCAGCATGGGCACCGTGCCAGCGTTGAAAGTCCAGGTTTGCGAATTGCCGGTGGCATCGCAGTTGGCCGTGTTCGTCGCCCCGCTGGCCAGCGGCCCGAAGCCAATGGGCGCATTGTTGATACTGTTGCCCGACGGAACATGGTTCGCCGCCCAGTTGTTCGGATTGCTGAAATTATTATTGGTCACGCTGCCGGCGCCATTCCACAGCGGATTGCCGGCGATGCTCACGCTGTCGAAGGTGGCGGCACTGGCCAACGTGTTATTGTGGGCAGTCACCGCCAGTCCCCACAACGCCGTGGAGGCAAAGCCCGTCACGTTTGAACTGCCCAGCGTCGTCCAATTCACGCCGTCGGAAGAGTAGCTGGCGGTAAACATCGTTCCGCTACGGACTAGCTGCACCCAGTATGGTGCGGCAAATCCGCCAGCTGCCGCGCCAAGGGACGAACCGCCTGGAGTTGGCCGATTCTGAAAACTCACGCCGCCGCCGGGAGTGAATCCAAGGAACACATTGCGAGCGCCGGCTGTGGTGTTTTCACGGATCATCACGCCCGCTTTGGCCGAGGGATCGGCAGCCAACTGGCTTGAAACGCGAACGGTGAAGACTCCGTCGCCGTTGTTGGTTTGATAAACAAAATGAAACGCGTCCGTCGTGCCGCCGATATCCGCGCCGGAACCGAGTAGCGTGAACGTCGTCCCGCTTAACGCCGAACCGCCGGTCACACCCGCGCTGCCAATGTCGGCATCCTGCCAGAAACCCAGCGGATTAAGCGGCTCGGTGAACAAGGCGCGGTCGCGCACGATGCCCAGCGGATCCTGCGGATTCCAGAACGCTTCCAGCATGGCGTTGTCATTCGTCGGGGCTGTGAGGTTGCTGGCCAGCGTGACGGCGAACAAATTCGTCAACCCGCCCGGCGGCAGCATGTTCGTTAAGCAAAACCCTTCCGCCGTGATCGCGGTGGCGGTGAGTTCCAGTCCGTTGGTGGTGAAGTAGCGCGTCGTCACGCCGGGCACGGTTCCAGGTTGACCGGCCAGGGCAGGGAGACATTGGACGTCGCCGTTGTTTTGCAATTGCAGTTGCACCAACGTGCCGTTGGTCGCCAGCGCCGTGAGGTTCAATGGTTCCAGATTTCCATTCGTGTCGGCGATACCTTTCAAATACTTGATCGCCGAGAGCGCCAAGTGTGTGTAACTGCCGGATTGCGTTTCCGGGACGACCAGCGAAGGCACACCCCAATACCAGCTTTCAAATAAATACCGGTTCGCCCGGCCACTCTCCTGCTGGTGAAGATACATGCTGCTCAAACTGCTGGATTCATAATAGGCATTGGCCGTCGCCCAGGAACCGCCATAGGGCACGCCCTGACTATTGGTGCCGGCATCGCTGACATTGCAAATCAACGTGTGACGATCATCGCGGGACCGGAATTGTTGCTCGTAGGCGCGGATCATTTGGCGCATGGTGGCTGCCGAAGTTGGGTTGCCTTTGGGATTGTTCTCATAGCCACTGAAATAATCCCAGGGCGTGTCGCTTTGCATGGAAAAATAAGGATGCCCGATGGTCACCGTCATATTCATGAAGGAGGCAAAGATATTCGAGGCGTTCAGCGAAAAGTTGATGTTTTGCCCCGAACTGTTGGTGATGGTAAAGGCCAGCCGGTTGTTCACTCCGGCTGGGTAACCGCCCCATGCCCACCACTCGGGCTGGCTGGAGTGACCAACTTTGATATGCGGGAACAACTGGTAGTAACCGTTGAAGACATCACGCCAGATACCACTGGAGTAAGGATAATTGGTGGAGGCAATGGATAAATCCCCGGTCCACCAGGCGATGTCGTCATTGGTTGACCATGTGGGATTCACCTGGCAGACCGTCTGCATGTCGTCCATGTGGTAATCATGGGTGAATTCAGACAGGATGATTCCGGCTGACGCGAACCCGTTCACCAATAAACCCATTCTATTCGTCTGCGCTTGATACCAAGTCGGGCTCGGGTTCAAGCAGATCCCAGGCACTTCGGCCCAGTATTTGGTATTGAAGGCCGCCAGGTTCGTCGCCAGCGATTGCTGCAACCCCACCGTGTCTGACCGGTTCCAATAGGCATTATGTAGAAAATAACCATCCTGATATTTTTGGACGAACGGCCATTGGGAATAATTGGTCATTTGCGTATTGTCAGAAATCCCGCCCCACCAGATTTCCGACGGAATGGGCCGTGGGCGCACGCTGGGATACGCGCCCAGATTCAAAGTCAGTTGCACGCGGTTGCTGAATATTTGTCCCGCGCTACTCTGGGCAAAGATTGTGACCGAGTTCGTGCCCGTCCGCAGATTCCGCACGGTGATATTCCACGGCGATACGGCGGGAGCAGCCCCGAAATCCCACAGCTTGTTCGTCTGGTCGCGCACCTCATACCAGATCGGACCGGCCGGCGTGTCGCGCAAAATTCCGCCCAGATTGGTCGTCAGTGTGCCGACGGCAAAACTGCTGTTTGTGAACTCAACGAGTGGAAAAGATTGTGTCGGGATCAGCCGCACCAGGTGCGGCACGCTGGTATCAATCGTGAACGCCCACAACTTTGGGGGCGCGGCGGTCAGGCCGTTGGTGTTCAGCGTGCCCGAATAATAAATCACCGGATACGGCGTGTTGCTGACGATGCCCGCGTCAATCAAATCCAACTGGCCGGCCAAAGTGACATTGCCATTCACCCAGATGTTCGTCGCACTGCTCAACCCGCCCACGGCCACCTGCAACGTAGCGTTGGAATTTAAAATGAATCCGCTCGTCGCCGTCACTAATCCCGGGACCGCCAATATCCCCGCAGTGATGGTGGTCGTGCCGGTATAATTGTTGGGCCCGCCGATGGTCAACTTGCCGCCGCCTGTTTTGACGAAGGAAAAATTCGCCGCACCCGCCGCGCCAAGGTTGCCGCTGAAAGTATTTGCCGCGATGTTGCTCACCACCAAGGTTCCGGTCGTGCCGCTGCTGTTGATCACCGCGTTGGACGAAAAATCGGCGGTCAATGCCGATACCGTTTGGCTGTAGCCCGCCAGATCGAAGTAAACCACACCGGAATTAGCCGCCCGATCCAAATTGAGCGTGGTCGTCACCGGCAAAGCATTGTTTACTCCCGCTTTCAGCGTTGCTTTCAACTCCGCCGCGCCGACCTGCATCTTTGTGCTGCCGGCGTAATTATTACTTGGATTCGAGATCGTGAAAGTCGCCGTGTGGCTCGATGCGCTGCCGCCTTCCGGTCGGATGGTCAGCCCGCCGCTGCCGGTCAACTGGCCGGTGAGCGTCACATTGCAAGTGCCCCCGAAGCAGCCAATGGTGGCGCTGGGATCATTCAGATTGATTTGGCCGGGCCAAGTCTCGGTGCTGCCGACATGAAAATCCAGCGAGCCGCCAAACGACCCGTTGGCGGTGCTTGAACCATTAATGGTCGTGGTCACATTCGAATAGGTGCCGGCCAGATTCGGCTGAACCACCGCGCCATTGGCGATGTTCAAGGAACTGCCCGCCACCGCGCCCAGATTTTTTAAAACCAGCGCCCCGCCATTGACGGTCGTTGGCCCGCTATACGAATTCGCGTTGCTGAGAGTCAGCACGCCGCTGCCCAACTTGTTTAACCATGTGTAGCCGCCCATGCTCCCGGTGCCGCTTACCGAATAATTTTTGGTGCTGTTGCTGAAGGTCACGCTCATGGGCTGCACTGCGCTGTTCAAAGCGACGGCAACATTGCCGGCGGCGCTATCATCAAAAATTACCTGGTTGGTGTTCGCATAGGTCAGCCCGGTCAGGATCGGAACCTTCCAGTTTGCCGTGGTCTTGATGTCCCATAGCGCGCTGACATCGCCATTCCAATAAACAACATTATTCGCACCCACATTTGCGGTGACAATCAGGTCAAGCGAACTGTTGGCCAGATTATTCGAGAGACTGGCCGTCACGCCGCCGGGCAGCGTTCCCAGCGCGAAGCCTGCGATACGAGTCTGGCTGCCGTATTGGATCAGCGGAACTTGGCCGGGAAACAGCACGCCGTTGGCAAGATTCAGCGTGCAGGTCCCGTTCACGGTCAGCGCGCCGGTGACGGTGATTATGGCGTCCGACGGATTGCCAAAGTTGGCCAAGTCCAGTTTCAGCGTCGTGGCGTCCGAGTTTGCGGTCCCAAAAGTCAGACTGGCATTGGTCAACGAACTCCCGGCGTTAGCCAGCGTCACGCCGAGTGTGGCCGTGTTGCTCACGGCATACGCTCCGCCGCCCGAGGAAACCGTCACGGTGTTCAACGTCGCTCCGTTCGAGACGATGGTCGGGCCGGTATAGGAATTGGCCGCATCCAATGTCAGCGTGCCGGCGGCGACCGTCACGGAACTGGCGTTGGTCGTCAGGTTGGGCAACGGTGATACGATTTCCCAAGTGCCCGTGCTGGTTTGCAGCAGGTTGATGGTCTTCCCACCCAAACCGCCGCTATTCGCAAAACCGCAGTTGAGAATGCTTCCAGTAGCGCTGCCGCCTAATTCGATGGCCCAAACCGTCGGGCTGCTGTCGCCGCGCAACGTCAGGGTGCCTGGCGCGATGACCAGTGGACCGGCAACCGCATTGAAACGACGGGTCGTCGTCGTGCCGCCGATGTCAAACAACCGGAACGCGCCGATGATGGTCTGGAGATTCGTGCTGTTGTTGACGAACACATCCGGGCCGGTGGGCGCGCCGAGTTGGTTGGTCGAATTCAGGGTGATCACCATCGGCGGCGTTCCTGAATTGAACGTCCAAATCCCGGAGTTGCCGGTGGCGTCGCAATTGGCCGTATTCGTCGCCCCAGCGGCCAGCGGCCCGAAATTCACCGGCAATCCGTTAATGCTGTTGCCGGACGGGGCATTGCCCGGCACCCAGTTGTTGGTGTTGCTGAAGTAGTTGTTGGTCGCGCTGCCGGCACCATTCCACAGCGGAGTGACGGCATGAACCGGTAGCGCCAGCCAAAGGGTTGTGGCGAGCGCCAGTCGCAATAACCAGAAACGGGAATTATTTTTCATGGTTGGTTAATAATCGATGGGTTATCAGGTGTTAGGTGTTGGTTGCTGCTAAGTTTGCCACCCTGCTAGAACCTGTTTTGCGCCGAGCCGTGCCATTGACCGTGCGGTTCCAAACCGCACCTTTCCATCACCGTTTTGTCGTCGGTAGCGGAATAAGCGCCGTTGCTCCCGTTGCCCGACGCGCCACTACATGCGATCCCGGTCCAAGTGAACGCCCAGAACGAACTGGTCGCGCGCGCGACCGGCCAGACCAAGCCAACCCAAGGATACATTTCTTTGATAAACATGGGTATTGAACGGATGGAGCGACGGCTAATGACTTAACCTTTTTTTAACGATGGGATAAGCGGCAGTTTACACGCTGAGAGTTAATTCACCATCACGCAAACGCGGGACATGGGTCTTGGCAACCTCGCCCGCCGGCAAGCTGGGCGTCATTAGGCTATCCAACTCAACCCGGCAACCTCGTCCAACATTATTCCGCGCCCAACAGCGCATCCGTCACCTGCGCATAGACCCGCACCATGAAATCGTTCGGATGATTGACATGATTCCCGCCGATATCACCATACCGCTTGGTTTTGAGAATATATGAAGCCACGGACCAGACATCGGCCACGGCAATGCGTTTTGACTCCAGCGTTTTCAGCGCCGCCAGATAGCCGTCCATCGGCGATAGTTTTCGCCACTTTTCATTCGGCGGCCAGGAGGCGACCAGAATGAATTCGGCTTCCGGGTTCTGCTGGCGCACGCACTCGATGATCGCCTTCGTGTTCGTCAGATATTGATCCACCGGAATGCCGCCACCGTCATTCATGCCGAACCCGATGATGCAGAGGTCCGGCTTCTCTGGCGCGACAAAGAACGGGGCGACTTTTTTCCCCCACGCCGAAACCATGCCACCCAGCGACGGATTCACGAAGGTGATCTCGCTGTGGCATTTTTGACGCAAACCTTCCACTGCCAGTTCGCCCCATCCCTGCACATGCGGCGAGCGTTCTCTGCTGGCGGAGGAACCTGCGGAAATGCTGTCGCCCAGAAGCGCCACCTTGAGCGGCAGGCCGACGCGCAATTTCTCTTTCGTCCGGAGCAACTGCCCGGGAGCCGACGAGGGAATTGGCCCGCGCCAATCGTCCTTGTGATCGTAGGTCACCGCGATCTGCCGGTCATTCCAGAAATTGCCTTCGGTGAACGCCACATAGCCACCTTTCCACGATGGCATCGTTTTGGGCGGCGCATCTGCCGAGTCAGGATAAAGCTGCTTCTCAGTCATGAACGGAATCGCAGAGCCGGGCGGCAGCCGGATGCAATTCCCATCCACGATATAATCCGCGCCTTCCTGATAGGTCTTGTCTAGCGCGTAATCCCGGACGAGCAGTTTTCCGTCCGGGGCGAACAGCAGCCGTCCTTCCGGCGAGCCTCCGTCCGGGGAAACCGGCAGGAGGGTTTCGTTGACCATCTGATGCGACTTCCAAATCGGTGTTAGCATGTCACTCAGCGGGAATGACGGCGTCGTTTCCGAATCTATCTTAAATTCCGCCCGCCTATCCGCTATCGTTTGCACGGATGCGCAAGGTCCCGCTATCGGTTCCACATAAAAAGTGAAATTCGTCTCGCGCGCATGTTCACGAAAAAATGCAGTCACCGGGAATGTGGCTATGTTTGCCTTTTTATTCAGGGTGAACTCGGTGACGGCCGCTTTCGTCCCATCTGATTTTTCCAGAAACAATTTCAAGCACGGCTCCAGCCCCTGACCGGCAACTTTCACCGGCAAAACAATCGTGGCATTGACCACTTGACCGCTTGGAGGAGCCTTCAACGCATAGGTGAACCGGCACGGCATTGAATTCGCCGGGCCGGCGCAACTTTGCGGAGTGGCGGACACGGTTAAACTTTCCGCAGCGGCGGTTGAAACCAGCAACGCCATCAGCGCGGCCAAAACGGTTGGTTTAATATTCAATTGCTTCATTTTTTTACGGTTTGCTTTTCGTTCCGTCGTCATCGCACAAATGATGGTTGGCTCAGCCATCGCGCATAGCCATCGCCCTCATGCGGCGCCGGAATCGCTTAGCCGCCGCCGGGACAGATGACCATCGCCGCGCCAGTGGCATTCGTGCCCTCCGGCAAATATGGCGTAACAGTGGGAATATCCGTCGCGTTGGTGCCGTGGGCACCGGGTGCGCCGTCGGGCCAGAGCGGAACGGGATTCTCCATTTCGGCGCGGGCGTGACTCGCGATGATCAGGGCGACGAGTGCTAGGAATTTTTTCCAGGGTCGTAATCATTTTTCGTTGCAGCTGCGGCCGGCGTGACTTTGACGACTTACCGACTGCGACGCAATGGACACCAGCCAGTTGATCCGGGCGGTTTCAAGATTTTAATGCTTGAGCCCTTTATACATCCTGGCATTCAGTTCCTCCGCCCTTTTCAGTTCTGTGGGTGTTACCGGATAGAGAAACTGCGGGGTTGTGACATAACCCGGCGGACGAACGCCGGGACCGTGCGGCCCTCCGCAGAGCGTGGCCTCCTCGTGATCCGCCAGTGCTTTTAGTTTCTGGACTTCTTCTGGAAATTGCGCGGCCACGTTGGTCCGTTCGCCGATGTCCGTGACCAGGTTGTAAAGCCGCAAGCCGGGCTGATGCTCGCCGTGGTGTTCCGCATTCTCCTTGTAGTTCGCGCTGTAGTCCTGCGGTTTAAAAGCCAGTTTCCACGGGCCGGAACGGACGGCTTGCAACTGGTAACCCAGATAATAATAGTGCGCCTCCCGCGCCGACGCGTCGCTTTGGCCCAGCAAAATCTGGCTGATGTCCGCGCCATCAATCGGCTTGTCCGTCGGCACTGTGCCGCCGGCCAGTTTCACGAATGTGGGCAGCAAATCAATTTCGCCGGCGACGGCATCCGTCACCCGGCTCGCCGGAACGCGACCCGGCCACCAGGCGATGGTGGATTCGCGCAGGCCGCCTTCCCACGTGCTGCCCTTGCCCCCGCGCAACGGCCCAGCGGAACCGGCATCGGCTCCGTGAACGAGCCACGGCCCGTTGTCGCTGGTGAAAAAGACCAGCGTGTTCGTCTCCAGATGCAATTGCCGCAGGGTTTGCATGACTTGCCCCGCACTCCAGTCAATTTCCTCCACCCAGTCGTAGTAACGACCGTGACCAGACTTGCCGCGAAATTCCGGGCCGGGATGAATGGGGAAATGCACCGCGTTGTGCGCCAGATAGAGATAGAACGGATGGTCCCGATTTTCCTTGATGAACTTAACAGCCTCCTCAGTGTAGAGCCGGGTCATCTGATCCTGATCGTCTTCGCTCCACAAGCTGATGACTTTGTTGTCGCGCATGAGGGGAACGACGCGCTTGCCGTCGCCGGCCTCGGACCGGAGCATGTCATTGGAGTAGGGCAGGCCAAAGTAATGATCAAATCCGTAATTCAAGGGGAAAAACTCCGGCTGATCGCCCAGATGCCATTTGCCGATGGCCATCGTGGCATAGCCCTGCGCCTTGAGCAGTTTGGCGACGGTATGTTCCTTGGGATTCAGCCCCACGGACGAAGCTGGGGGCAGCACGGCCGGAATGGAAACGCGCGGCGCATAACAACCGGTCTGAATCTGGGCGCGCGAAGCCGAGCAGACGGGTGCCGCGTAAAAACTGGTGAACTTCAGCCCTTCGTTCGCCATCCGGTCCAACGCTGGCGTTTGGCAATTGGTGCAACCAAACGGCTTCACGTCGCCATAGCCCATGTCATCAATCAGGATCAGCACGATGTTGGGACGCGGTGATGATTTCAGCGGTTGCGATGAATCAATCCCGGCACCTTGCAGCGTCGCAACGATTGGCAGAGTCAAAAGCAAGGCGTTGCGAGTGATGAAGGATTGCATGGAGAATGCTTTTTTAATGACGGTCATTTATTTCGTGATGGCTGGGTCTGGGCTGCCGATGCCGGAGCCGGGCGCTGTTCGGAATTTTGATCCATCGCATTGGGCAGGCCCGGCGCGTTGGTCAGATTCAACAAGTCCTGACGCAAATCACGGAACGGATACAGCAGCCGGCGCGAATCTTGGTCCGGCTGGTAATCCGGATTCGGCGTCGGCAGATAACGTCGCTCCACATTCTGGTCCAGCCAGTCCACCAACTGGTGATACAGCTGCAATGCCAGTTCGGGTTTCGCGGCGGCGAGGTTGTGCTGTTCGCCGATGTCATGCGCGATGTCATACAATTCCAGCGTGCCCGCCCAGTTCCAGATCAGCTTGTAATCGCCGGCGCGGACCGACGACGCAGGCGGTAGCGGCAAGCCGGTTTCCGGATCGTTCAACGCGCAGTTGAACGGATAGCTCCAGTAAATCGGCTTTACCTGATAGCCGCCCGCCGAGTCCGCGGGATCGGTCAGCAACGGCACCAGCGATTCACCGTCAATTTTGTCCGTGGCCGGCACCTGAGAACCGGTCAGTGCGGCGAGGGTGGGCATGATGTCGGTGGCGGCACATACGGGCACATCACACCACGCGGGCACAAAATGCTTGGGCCAGGAAATCACCAGGGGCGCGCGCACGCCGCCCTCGTATAAAAATGCTTTGCCGTCGCGCAGCGGCGCGTTCACGGTTGGCCCCATCAGGCCGCCGTTGTCGGACAGAAACACGATGATCGTGTTATCCAGTTGCCCGGTGTCTTTCAGAGCCTGCACCACGCGGCCGACCGAATCATCCAACGCCTTGATCATCCCGGCATAGACAGCGTTGGTTTGCCCGTTCCAGCCGCGGGTGGATTTGTTTTGAAAAAATTTGATGTCCTCCGGGCGCGCCTGCAACGGTTCGTGAACTTCGTAGTGGCAGAAATAAAGCAGAAACGGATCGGCCGGAGTTTGGGCGCGCCGATGAATATAATCCACCGCCAGATCCGTCAGCGCGTCGGCTAGATAAGGCGAACCCGGCTCCGGCAAGGGATAGAAACCGTGTGCGCGCGGCTGATTGCGGATGTGGGACCAACCGGGCCAACCCGTCCAAGCTCCGGGCGTCCAATCGGGACGCCAGCCAAAATGGCGTGAAGCGCCGCTGTCGAGATACGCCAGCACGTCTTTGAAACCCTGATCCTTGGGTTGATAGCCGACGATGCCTGCGCCGCCCAGATGCCATTTACCGAGAAAAGCCGAGTCATAATTCGTGAGCAATTCCGGCAGACAGAGTTCATTCCAGCCTTGATCCATCGGCTGGCCCGACGGCAAACCCTGCAGCACCCGGCCGTTTTTCCAAGCTTGTTGAACCTTGATCTTGTCGAAGTGAATGGAATCGAGCGGATGATAGCCCGGCGGCGGCGTCAATCCTTGGTTGTAATAATTGGTCAGCGTTTCAAACCACGCCGTCGTCACGCCGATGCGACTTGGATTTTTGCCGGTGAGAATGGCCGATCGGCTGGGTGAACACAGTTGAAAGACATAGGCCTGCGAGAAGGCGACACCTTGATCCACAAGCTTATCAATGTTTGGCGTTTCGTAGTAGCAGGCGGAGCGCTCCACGCCACGCACCTTCGCAGCGTAAGCCGCCACATCCATGTAGCCCAAGTCATCGGCCAGGATGAAAACGATATTCGGTTTTTGCGGTTCATGCGCCGGTGCGCCCAATCCGGACAAGGTCGCACTGAAAATCAGGCAGGCGGGCAAGAGATGTTTTTTCATGGTGATGGGTTGTGTATATCAATCCTGATCTAGTCCGGGAATCGGCGCATTCGCAGGAATATCTTTACCTTCCCAGTTGGCGATGCCGTTCGTGTAAGTCAGCGTGCGGTCCGCGCTGCCGGGCGCCGGCGCGGCGTAAGTCTTCGGCAGCCATTGTGCCAGCTCGGCCTTGACCGTGGCATAATGCGGATCAGCGGCAAGATTCGTCCATTCGTTGCGGTCCGCGAGTTCGTCGTAAAGTTCCTCGGAGCCGTCGGCGTAGCGGATATAGCGCCAGCGCTCCGTGCGCACCGCCGTGTTTCCAGCGTTCGCGGTGGTAATGGCGGGCCATTCGCGGGGCGCATTCGCGTCACGCAACTGGGGCAGCAAACTATGGCCTTGTAGTCCGCTGCGATCCGGCAATCCGCACAAGTCAATCAACGTCGGATAAATGTCGAGCAGTTCCGCCGGCGAGCGGCAAATTGCGTGGGGCGTCACGCCCGGTCCGGCAAAAACGAGCGGCACATGCGTGGAACGATCCCAGAGTGAATTTTTTCCCGTGATGAGTTTTTCACCGAGGTGCCAGCCTTGATCCGACCACAGCACCACGATGGTATTGGTGTATTGGCCTGATGCTTTCAATGCGTCCAGCACCCGGCCGATCTGGCTGTCCATGAAACTCGTGCCCGCCAGATAAGCGCGCACGAGCGGTTTCCATTGATGATTCTTCTCCAGCCAGCTCAGCCGCGGCTCCGGCAAATCCCAATGCAGATACCAGGAGAAACGCGGCGTGTCGTCGCGGTCGTGATAGAACACGGGCGGCAAAATAATTTTATCCTCGGGAAACAGGTCAAACCATTTCTGCGAAGCAAAGATCGGCAGATGCGGCAAACGGAAACCGACTGCGAGAAAAAATGGCCGGTCTGTGGGCAGGTTGGCCAACTGGGCGACCGCATGATCCGCCGTGATCCAGTCACAGGATTGGCGATCCGTGGGTGGATAGACGCCCCAATCCACCCCGCGCATTTTGGAAGGCGTGTTGACGAATTTTTCCTTGGGCACCGGCATGCCCGGCGCTGGCCCATAGACGTCGAACTCATTCTTCTGGTCCGCAACAGGAATCGCGCCATCGTGATAAACCTTGCCGTAGCACGCGGTAAAATAGCCGTGCTGCTCAAAATATTGCGGCAACATCACCCAGTCGCGCAGCTCGGGTGATTGCCGTGGACCGGGCTTCAGACCGTAGATGCCGGTGGTCGAGGGGCGCAATCCACTGAGAAAACTTGTGCGCGACGGATTGCACAGCGGCGCCTGCGCGTGGGCGTCAGTAAAGGCGGTGCCGGCAGCTGCCAACTCGTCCATACACGGCGTGCGCGCTTGGGGATGACCGCCGAGATAGCCGACCCAATCGTTGAGATCGTCAACCACGATCAGCAAGACGTTGGGATGGGTGGCAGCGAAACGGTTGGTGGGGGACGCATCATCAGCCGCACGAAGCGAAGCGCGACCGGCGAGCAGAACGGCGATGGTGATGATGGAAATAGTTTTCATACTCGAATCACTTTTAATTGGTCTATTCATGAACGGCTCAGGGGAAATTCCCAGAAACCGGAAGCAGCGCCTAATCCTCCGGCAATCCGAAATAATACTGATACCATTTTTGTTCCTGAGCATTCAGCGGGCGATCTGGATCTCCGGGCGGGGCTAGTTGCCGTGTCCAGTCACTCAACTTTTCCGCAAGACTTTTGGCGATCTCGGGATGCTCTTGGATGAGATTCCGTTTTTCCTGTTCGTCGCTGGTTACGTCAAACAGATACTTCGTGGCGGTGCCGGCCTGGATGTATTTCCATTTGCCTGCCCTGATGGCGGCCTGATCCCAGAAGCGCCAGTAGAGCGCTTCGTGCGGCACGGTGGTATTGTTGATGGTCAAAAAGGGCATGAGGTTCACGCCATCCAACCGGTCATCGTGCGGCAGACCGGCGAGGGCGACGGCGGTGGAGGCAATGTCCAGCGTGCTCACGGGCTGCTCGTAAACTTTGCCGGCCGGCAGTTTTCCCGGCCAGTTCATGATGAACGGAACATGCATTCCGCCCTCGGCCAGCATCCCTTTTTCTCCGAGCCAGGGAGTGTTCAGCGAACCGTCCCAAGCCGCTCCCGGCTTGTTCACCGGCAGGACGTCAGCCATGGGCTGGCCCTGAGCGGCTCCGAGCGGCGCACCGTTGTCGGAGGTGTAAAAAATCAACGTGTTGTCGCTGATGCCATATTGCTTGAGCGCGGCAGTGATCTGTCCCACGCCATCGTCCATGGCCGAAAGCATCGCCAGCGCGTAGCGCCGACGTTCGGCCATCGGGCCGGGAAAACGGGAAAGATAATTAGTCGTCGCTTGCAGGGGAACGTGCGGACCGAAATAAGCGAGATAGAGAAAGAAAGGTTGGCCGTCCTGGCTGTGGTGACGCTGGAGAAACGCCAGCGCCGCCCTGGTCTGGATGTTCAGGCGAAAGCCGGGCTCGCTCAAATCCTGTCCCTGCGGGTTGAGTGAATGACCGGCCAGATCAAACGTGGCGAAATAGTGCAACATTTCGCCTTGGAAACATTCATCGAAACCCTGGGCCAGTGCGGAAAACTCCCGTGTGTATTTTTCTGGAATCACGATGCGGCCCTGCGCATTCGGCTTGGCCGCCGGAAGATTAGTGTGCGCCCATTTGAGCGAGAGCGCATTGGGATCGAGGTGCCATTTGCCGACCATGCCGCTGACGTAGCCGGCGCGCTTGAGCCGTTCGGGAATGGTCACTTCCGACAACGGCATCGGATCATCGGGAATGTTATCGAGGCCAAACTTTTGCTGATAGCGTCCGGTGATCAAACCGGCGCGGGAGGGACTGCACTGCGGCGCGGTGGCGTAACCGGACGTAAAACGAACCCCGCCGGCCGCCAGCGCATCAAGGTTCGGCGTGCGAATATCCTTCACCTGTCCCTGCACGCCGAGGTCCGCGTAACCCTGGTCGTCCGCCAGAATCACGATGATGTTCGGCTTGGCATTGGGCTGCGCCGCCGCGCTCTTCAGAGCATTGCCAGCGATTATCACGCCGACAAGAATGTGGCTTAGGCGTTTTATTTTAACAAATCGAGACCGGTTCATTTCTTGGCGGTGGTTGAGGGCGGCAATTTCGCGAGCAGGGAATCTTTGAGTTTGGCGAAGGCGGCGCGCATTTCCTCGGGCGTGCCCAGCGTCAGCGCCACCTCGTATTCAAAATGCATCCCCGGCGTGATGGCGAATTTCACCAACGGCGCGAAATACGAGCACGCACTTGGGGCCTGCGGCGAGGCGCCAAACCGATAACAGGTGAGTTCTTTGGCGATGGGCGAAAAGACGCCGACGCCGGTGTTCTGGTCGTTCACCCACGCCGCCCAGCCTTCGGGAATTTTCCTCGGCTCATTCGGCCAGCCGGGCTGCGAGCGAGTGAGCGCTCCATTGCTCCACGGCCGATCGCCGTCGTAAATAACCATCGTGCCATAGGCGGGGTTGACGAAGGTGGCCGGCACTTCGTGAGAACGAACGGGATGCGTCTCCGTCCCGCGATAGCGGAAACCAAACTTCACCACGGCCACCGCGCCTTCGAGCCGGATGGATTCCTCCATCTCACAATCGGCGAGCGATTCTCCACCTCCCCAATTGCGCGGGCGGATGCGCGCGTGGAGCGATGTTTTATCGTTGCTCAACTCCAGCACTTCGGCCGCGTGACCTCGAGAGTCGCCCCCCTGCACGGGATTCCACGTCCAGGGTTTTTTGCCCCACAGCGAACCATCCTTTTTCCCGTAGTAACTCTGCTGGATGAATCGTCCGTCATCCCAATGATCCAAGAGATTTTCACTTGAGCCGCTGCGAGAGAGCCAACCGATGCCCGCGCCGGAAGTTTTTTTCACGCCCAGCCGGATCACCCCGTTGTCAATGAACACCCAGTCCTCGGGATTAATGTTGGTGCCGTGCGCCCGCGGCTTGAGCGGCTTGTCTGCCGCCAACGTCAAGCTGGCAAACATTCCTAATACCGCGAGTGAAATGAAAATTTGTCTCATGATCAAAAATCCCAACGTTGTGATTTGCCGCCGTCGGATGAGAGCTCCACCCAATCCAATTGAATGGGCTCTTTGTCCGCCGGCAAATAAAGGCGGACAACGCCCAGCGGCCCGGCGGCCGGCAGCGCGACCGAAAGTTTCTGCCACTCACCACCGGCCACGGCAAACGGAACCGACTTCACCTGCACTGGTTGCTTGGGCGAAGGCAGCCATTCCACTTTTCCCGTGCCACCGGCGGCGGAACGCAGGCGAAACTTGACGACGGATGGTCCGGCGAACTTGCCGGCAGCGCAGGCCAGGAATGGCGTGTTGCTTTTGCTGGTCACCGTAATCACGCCCGCCTTGACGACGCATTCGCAGCCGCGCAGCTTCCAGCCCTCGAATGGATCCGCCGGCGCCGCTTTGGCTTCAATCGCCTCACTCAATTTATAGGCTGGGTTCGGCCCCGGGACTACTGCCTTGGTGTCTGTGAGAAAACCGGAGAGTAATTCATTCATCGCCTTCACCCGCTCGGGTTGGGTGGCGGCAACATTGTTCGATTCGCCCAGATCGTCCTGCAAATTATACAATTCAAAACGATCCGCCTGCTGTGGGCCGTCGTGAAAATAGCGGATGAGTTTCCAATCGCCTTGACGGACCGAGGCGGCAGGCAATTGGCCGGTGGCCTTTACGTTATGCGGAAAGAAATCAAAGATCGTATCTCGCGCCGTGCTGGCCTGGCCTTTGAGCACGGGCAGAAAGCTGCGTCCATCCATGATTTGATTGGCCGGCAGCGGCGCGCCCACCATCTCGGCCAGCGTCGGATAAAAATCCATGCCCTGAATCATCGCTTTGCTGCGCGAACCTGGTTTCACGACGCCGGGCCACACGACGAAACACGGCTCGCGCGTGCCGCCTTCGTAGATGGTCGCCTTGCCGCCGCGCAACGGGTGATTGCTCGTGGGCGGGATTTTGACATAAGGCGCGGTCACACTGTTGGGATCTTGTTTCGCGCTTTCTTTTTTCAAGGCCTGCCAGTTCACCCCGCCGTTGTCGGAGAAGAAAACGATGATCGTGTGATCCATCAGCCCGTTCGCTTCCAGCGCCTTGACGAGCGTGCCGACGGCGTCATCCAGACTGTGAACCATCGCGGCATAAACCGGGTTGTGCTGCGGCACATCCTCGTCCATGTCCAGCGCCGCCTGCTCCACATAGGAACGCTTGGCGTCGTAGGGCCCATGCACGGAAAACGACCAGTAGTTGAGAAAGAACGGATGATCTTTATTCGCGTTGATAAACTTCACCGCCTCGCTGGCCATGCGGTCTTCGATGTGCTCGCCCGGTTGGCCGGTGAAATGCAGTTGCGGCGGAAATTTCCACGGTGCCACGTAACTTCCCGCCGGTCCCGGTCCCCACCAATGCGGCACATCCACGTCAAAGCCCTGTTGCAGCGGACTGTAAGGTTCCTCGCCCAGATGCCATTTGCCGTAATGCCCGGTCACATAACCGGCGGCCTTTAGCGTCTCGGCCAGGGTCACATAGTTGGTGGCGAGCCTCGTGGCGCTGATGTCGGCGAGCGACCGCTGGTCCGGTTGCGCGCGGGGCTGAACGGTTTCCTGCAATTTCACCTCGGGCAAATGACAGACCGCGGCGGTGATGCCGATGCGGGCAGGATATTGTCCCGTCAAGATGCTGGCACGCGATGGTGAGCAGAGCGGGTTCGCGGCGTAGGCTTGTGTGAAGATCATGCCGCGCTTGGACAGGGCATCAATGTTCGGCGTCTGGTAATAACTGCTGCCAAAGCAGCCCACATCATGAGCGCCGAGATCGTCGGCCAGAATAAAAACAATGTTGGGCCGCATTGGAGTCGCCGACGATGCGGGCAGCACGATCCCACTCAGCAGCGCGAGTGTGAGATAAATGCGACTCAAATTCATAATTCAATTGGCTGGCCAACAGCTTGCGAGGCAACGGCGCTCAGATTGCTTTCGTGTTTTCTCCAGTGAACAATTCATTCAACCCCATAGATTGAACCAGCGCCATCCCGCATTCGCGGGCTTCCCTTCGCAGAAAGCCGGGCGCTAACCCTGGCAATTTTCAAGCTGCAGCGCGTTTGGCCGAACCACTATTTTGCGGGCACAACGTTGAGGTCCGTTGCGGCACCGGCCAAGCCATCGGCGCTCGCTTTGACGACCAGTTTGCCGGGCTGGTTACGCTCGGATCGCACAATGGCCAGACATAGACCGTTGAAGGCGGTGTGCTGGTCTGCCTGAAAATCCTCGTGGCAGGTCGAATCGCCATTGCCCACGCCCGCGATTTTACCCGGCCCGCTCAACTCAAACTTCACCAGGTTGTCCGCTGCGGGACAGACGTGGCCCTGGGCGTCAAGCACTTTGACGGTGACATACGCGAGGTCCTGGCCATCGGCGGTGACGCGGCTGCGATCTACGCTCAAGGCGAGCTTGGCGGGCGGACCGGCGGTGGTCACCTCGTCAGTCGCGATGATTTTGCCGTTGCGTCGGGCCACGGCCTTGAGCGTGCCGGGCTGCCATGGCACTTGCCAGGCCACATGATACCAGCCGGTCTCCTGCTTCACTTCCTGCACCTTGCCATCCTTGCCCTTGCGCTGACCGCTGACGAAGGTCTGCATCGCGCCGTCGGCCAGCTTTTTTTCGCCGAGGGATTTTCCGTTGAGAAAAAGCTCGACGCTATCGCCGTTGGCGTAGCACCAGACGGGAATTTTTTTGCCCGCGAATTGCGCCCAGTTCCAATGCGGCAGAATGTGAACCATCGGCTGGTCCGACCAGCGGCTCTGGTAAAGATAATAGCGGTCCTTGGGGAACCCGCACAAATCCACGATGCCAAAGTAGGAACTGATCGCCGGCCAGGGAAAGGGCGTCGGTTCGCCGATGTAATCAAAACCGGTCCAGACAAATTCGCCTGCGAACCACGGTGCGTCAGCGATGGCCTTGAGTTGCTGCTCGGCGATGATCCCCGGCGGATGGCAAATGTCGTAAGCGGTAACCTGATTGTGGAGTTTTGGCTCGATGGTCAGTCCGCCGTCTTTTTCGACGAGATTATATTCGCCGCGCGAACTGACATCGGAGGCGGTTTCCGAGCCATACAGTTTCCATTTACCATCGTGCAGGGCGTTGTAGGCGGTAAGGGTGTAGTTGATGCCAAACACGTCGAGCGCGGCGGCGTAGCCGGTTTTCACCGCGTCACTGGAACGGTTGCACGCGGAGGTGACGGGTCGGGACGGATCCTCGCGATGGCAAATGTCCGCGAGCCGTTTGGCCATGGCGCCGCCGTCCGCCTCGCGTTGTTCGGGAATTTCGTTGCCGATACTCCACAAGATCACGCACGGATGATTCCGGTCGCGCTGCAGCATGCTCACCAGATCAGGTTCGCTCCACTGGTCAAAAAACCGGCCGTAGCCAAATTCCCGCTTGGGCATTTTCCATTCGTCAAACGCCTCGTCCATGACGAGAAAACCCATGCGGTCGCAGAGCTCAAGCAGTTTGGGCGCGGGCGGATTGTGGCTGGTGCGGATGGCATTGCAGCCCATCGCCTTCAAAATCTCCAGTTGCCGCTCAATCGCGCGGTCGTAGGCGGCGGCTCCGAGGTAGCCCTGGTCGTGGTGGTTGCAAACGCCCTTGATCTGAACGCGCTGGCCGTTGAGCAAAAAGCCATGCTCCGGCGTAAATTCCAACGTGCGGATGCCAAACGGCGTGCGATAACTGTCGGTAAGCTTTCCATCCACGAGCACGTCCGTTTTGGCGGTGTAAAGCTGCGGCTGTTCCAGCGACCAAAGTTGCGGCACGCCGACCTCTAGCGTCTGATCCGTTTTCACTTTATCGCCGGCTTTAATTTTTTTTGCCGCATCGCTGACGGCAACTTTTTTTCCTTGAGGATCCAGCAGCGCGGTTCGCACGGTGACCTCAGCCGTAGCGTTGCCTTGATTCTGCACCTGCGTGCAGACGCGCACGGTGGCGGCGGACGCGCTGATTTCAGGCGTGGTGACATAAGTGCCCCAATGCGCGATGTGAACCGGATCCACGACCGTGAGCCAGACATGCCGGTAAATCCCCGCGCCGCTGAACCAGCGGGAGCAGGGTTGCTGGACATCGCAACGCACCGCCAGCACGTTGGTTTCGCCCCATTTCAAATAATCCGTCAGTTCGTAATCAAACGAGGTGTAACCATACGGATGATGGCCGAGCTTTTCGCCGTTCAGCCAGACCTCGCTGTTCATATAGACGCCATCGAATTGAATGAACACGCGATGGCCTTTGACTCCAGCCGGGAGCGTGAAGCTCTTTCGATACCAGCCGATGCCGCCGGGCAGGCAGCCGCTGCTCTGGGTTAAAGTTTTATCGAACAAATTCGTCGTGCCGGGCACGCGCTCGATGCTCCAGTCATGCGGCAAATCCAGTCGCCGCCAATCAGCGTCATTGAACAATTGCGCCTCCGCGCCGGGCGCATCACCGCGGTGAAAGCACCAGCCGAAATCGAAATTTTGATCGCGCTGATTTTCAAGCATCGCTCCGGCTTGAACGGAGTGGAACAGGCAAAAGACCGCCGTCAGAAGGATGGGTAGTTTTTTCATTATTGTTTTTGGCATGGTTTAGCGGGTTAAAGTGCTTTGGGTAATTCTGCCTTGGACAAGCCAGTAATTATATTTTGTTTGCAGGAGGCTTGCGCTGACTTCCGCAAATCGGACACATCTATTCTGCGCCCGGTTTGTCTTGCGCCGTTCGCGCGCCTTGGCTTTTGGCCACCACGGGCGGCATCAGTTCAAGCAGATGTTTCACTAGTTCCGGCTGCGCGGCGGCGAGGTTTTTCACCGGGTCGGGCGTTTCCCGCAAATCATACAGTTCGGGTTCAGACCATGCGTCGCCGGTGCGGGTCGCAATCAGGCGGTTCGTGGCCGTGCAGACGGTTACGGCTTTGCCCCAGTAGCTGACGGCCGTTTTCCGGATGGCGGCGGCGGTGCCGTCGAGCAGCGGGCGCAGGCTGAGGCCGTCCAGCGGATATTGCGTGCGGGTAAACGCCGGCTGGCACAGATCCACCAAAGTGGGATAAAGGTCGAGGCTTTCCACCAGAGCGTCACAATGAATGCCCGCCCGCGAAACGCCGGGCGCCCGGATGATCAGCGGCGTATGCACGGCGCGCTCAAACGGCGTGTGTTTTCCCCAGAGTTGCGAATCCCCCAGATGCCAGCCGTTGTCGCCCCAGAGAACCACGATGGTCGAATCGGCCAGACCGAGAGCGTCCAGCGCATCCAGCACTTTGCCCACCTGTCGGTCGGAATAACGCACACAAGCGAGGTAGGCGCGCCGCGCCTGCAACTGGTCCGCCGCCGCCAGCGGGTTGGTTTTGGGGAAAGGGAAATTATAACCATAAAACTCCCCGCTGCGGTGCCAATAGGCCGTGTCGGGTTTTTCCGGATGGGGTGCCGGCGGCACGGCCACCTTTTTCATCGCTTCCCAATCTCCCTTCGTCGCCACGAACGGCAGGTGCGGTTTGATAAATCCTACGCCCAGAAAAAAACGCTGGCCGCTCTGTTTGAACGCGCGCAATTCTTCAATCGCCCGGGCTGCAAACAATCCGTCCGGCAGGTCTTCATCGTGTTCGGCCTTGAACTCCATCAGGTCGCGATGACCCCCGCCGTCTTCGCGGCTCAGACCGTCCGCGTAGGCAAACATCACGCCCCAGCCACGCTTCCAAGAGCCGAACGGCGTGGCCAGTTCATCCCAGGCGTTGGGCAGTTCCGGCCGCCCGTCGCCCTTGCCGTTGTAGGCGAACACCCGACCGTCCGCTGTGTGGGAAATCTTGCCGATGTCCACCGTCCGGTAACCGCTCCGCCGGAACAGTTCCGGCAAGGTTTGCGCGCCGGGCAACGGCCGCGGTGAAAGCGCGCTCGGCCCCGCATAAGCGGCCTCGTTACCATGGGCGGCTCCCGTTTGGGCCGGACTCCGCCCAGTGAGCATCGAATAACGCGAGGCGCCGCACGTGGGCACTTGGACGTAGTTGTGGGTGAACACCATTCCCTGCGCCGCCAGCCGGTCAATGCGCGGGCTTTGAACATAGTCCACGCCGTAGCAGCCCAGTTCTGTGCGCAGGTCGTCCACGGCAATGAACAGCACATTGTAACGATTGGTGTCGGCGGCCCTAGCCGGTATGGCCACCAAGCCCACGAGGATCGCGCCCACGGCCACAACCCGCAACCCCTGGATCAAGCCGCCATTGCGGCGGAATGCAAGAATGTTCATCCCTTCGGGGTTGGGTGCGGTTTTCACCATCGGATATGGCATTCCTTTCATTGTTTTTTCAAAAGACGGCAACATTGGTTCAAGGTTGCAGTTTTATCCGAAAAAAGTGCGGGCCGCTGACCGTCCAGCCTGCGAAATCATTCGTGGCCTTCCTTTGCCAGCGGCGGGCACCGGTGGCCGGAGCCTGGCTTGGCGCGCAGCAGCGTCGGCGACGAACAATAGAACCATGATTCGCCGGAATGTTGCCTGGGCCAGCATTTCAAGGTTGCAGTTGAACACGATAAAATCGCTGGTTGAAATTGGTGGCCCCGGTATCACTGAACGAGAATGGCGGCGCGGCCGAGGCATTGGTCTGGATGGGCCGCCAGTTCACCGGCGGCGTCAGGTTGGTGGACGTTTGCAGCACATAATCCGGGCCAGCGTTGCCGGAAACCGTCAGCGTAAAAACCCCGTTGCTGGAACTGACCGCGGAAAGTCCGGGGGAAATAGGTGAGTTGACGGTAACCCAAAAACTGTTCGTCGCGCTCAGCACAGGCGTGCCATTGTCCGTCACCTGAATCGTAAAAAGATTGGTCGAAGGTGCCTGCGCCATGGCCGGACGCCAGGTGAATAGACCGTTGGTGGGATTGATCTGCGCGCCCAAGGACGGTTCGGCCAGACTGTAAGTCAACGTTTGCGGCGGCACGTTCGGGTCGGACGCGGTGACGTTCACCGTGAGATTTGATCCGGCCATCACCGTCCGGTTCGTGAACGCCGACAAAGCGGGCGGCTGGTTGGCGGCCAAAGCACCGGACGGAACGAAGCGCACCCAGTCGAAGGACACGGTCGCATTCACTGCGGAAGTGGGATCAATGCGCACCCGGTTTATGTAACCGGTCCAGTTGGCGTTGCTCGAAAGATCAATCGTTCGCTCATACCATTGACCGTCTGGCGGCACGGTAAAATTCACCGAGTAGGTGCCGCCCGCGTCGGGGAAGAATAACAATTGCGCGGTGCTGCCTGCCCCCGGCGGCGCGTTCACTCGCAAACGCAGCTGCGCCTGTTTGTAAAGGTCGGCATTGACGCCGGGGCCGTTATTATTGTTGCCCAGGTTGAGGGAAAAATATGGATCACCACTCGTGGCCTGCGCCGACCAGACGCCATTGCTAACCACGACGTTGGTATATTGATTCAGGCCGGTGAAATCATCGGTCGAATTCGCATTCCACACGCGCACGAACAATGGCATCGGCACCAGCCACGGAGAAACATTGCCCGCGCCATCGCGCGACCGCACCCGCCACCAATACAGCCCGTCCAAGTCTGGCCCGGCGTAAGTGAGGTTGGTCGCATTCAACGAAGCCGCCGCGAGCACCACGTTGGTAAAGCCGAAATTCGCCGCCAGTTGAAAGTCGTAAGTTAACGGCGTGTGGTCCGGCTCGGTGGCCGGCTCCCAAAGAAACACCGGGTTGGACGAATTGGCAATCGTATCAAAATACTTTGCACGCGGCGGCAGCAGAATCGGCGACAGCGCCAAATAATCCACCGCGCAAACGACGCCGTTGGCGTTGACTGGATCCAGTCGCAACCGAGTGACTAAGCCGACCCAGTTGGCGTTGGAACTCAAGTTGATGGTGTAAGTCTGCGTGCCGGCGGAGACTGGAAACGAAGTAACATACGGAACACCGGCAGCAGTCCACCAATACAGTTGCGCGTTGGCGGCGGCGGAAGAAGTCATTCGCACGCGGGCGATTTTGTAGAAGTCGGCGTCAATGAATGCCCGGTCGGCATTGGCGCTGGCGGTGTGTTTGTCGGTGGAAAAGTAAAGATAGCCGTCCGCGCCGCTGGTGCCGCTGAACTGGCCGTTGGTCACCGACCAGTTACTGAAATTCGCCACGCCATAGACTTCGTTCGTGTCGTCCAGATTCCAGCACGGTCCAGCCTCCAGCCGCAGCCAGTCCAATTGCAGGCCATTGCCCGCGCTGCCGGGCGGCTGAAGCGTCAGGGCTTGGATATTTTTTTCCCGCCAGCCGGCATTTTCTCCGAGGTTAACGCGGCACAGATTCCAGCCTTGATGAACCGCGAACGAGACCGAGCCGGTCGTGCTGTTCGTATCCGTCCATTCAAACACCGCCGGCCCGGCTGGCGCGTTGCTGAAAAACAGCCGCAGCGAGAGAGCGTAAAAAGCCTCTGAAGGCAACGTGTGCCGGTTGGAGTCCAGCGCCAGCGCGAGCGAGACGGAAGCGTTGGTGATGCTGGCGGAAAAAACGCCGTTGCTGAAAACTTGATTGTTCAAGCCGGAGGTGGCGGTCACATCGTCGGCATAACTCATCGTCCAGATGACGTCATGCGAGGCGGGGGCGGCTTCATACGCGGCCATGTTCGTCAGCGCGTCGTTGGCGTGATTGCCGATGAACTGCTGGAGCGCGGTGAGAAAGACAGTGTTCGAGATGGCGTAGCCCGCCTGCGTCCAGTTGTAAGGGCACAGCAGGTGCGCATGATAATTCCAAACGGTGTTCAGGGCGTTCAGGTTACCCGAGACGGTGGACGAGAGCGGATTGTATTCGCCGATGCCCCAGTTTTTATCGTCGGCATAAACGGCGTTGAAAATGGTGGCGCTGGAAGCGTTGGCGCCGTAGGTGGTGATGCCATCGCCGCCTTCTTGCACAAACGTCGTGGTCCACGGACTGGCATGCTGCGTGGTGAGCGTGTCGCTGGTGGAATTGGCAGTGCCGGGAATCTGGTGGCCGAAGAGTTGGTCCGGGTTCCAGCCCGCCGAACGCGCCGCGCGCATCTGCAACTGTTCGATATTTTGCACCTGTTGCACGCGGAACTGCTGCCACTTCTTCCACCAATTTCCGTCGGGGGTCGCCGTCCATAAAACATTAGTGGGCGGCACAACGGCAGTCCAACTGGCCCACGGAAAGCCCGTGGCGTTTGTGAAGGCATTGTTGAATGCCGCCAGGCTGGCGTATTGTCCCGACCCGGCATAAGCGCCGGCACCGCTGAGCCAGTCGCGGAATTCCTGCTGCGACCACACGCTGTAATCGCAGTAGTCATTGTTGGCCGTCGTGTTCATGCCGAACTCGGACGACATCGTGCAAAACGTGACAAGGTCCGGCGCCTGTTCCTGCAGCCAGACAAAATAGCGGGCGGCGATGCGGGTGTTGCGCACCAGATAATCCTGAATCAGCGGCGCGTAGGGCGAGAGCGTGAGCTGCATTTCCATGAACGGTGAAAATGTTCCCGCTTGCTCGTCAATCGTCGGATCCTGCGCCAGCGCCGCGTCGCGGATACGCCCGAAGCGATCCACCTGCAACAGCGCGCCGGCGTTATATTTTTCCAGATAGTTGTGCAGGATGTCGCTGGCCTGCGTGGCCGAGTCGTCCCACGGCATGGCATTCAGATGAATGCCGATGGGCAGGTCATTGGCCCGGGCGGCGGCCAGACTGGCATCGAGATTATACGTTGAGGGCAGATAATCGTAGTAGCCGCCTTTGGCGCTAAACAACGAGAGGCCGCTGCCGGAAAAACCGACCTTCACGTTGCGCGGCATGACGCCGCCGGTGTTGGCGAGCATCAACTGCCGGTAGGAGGCGGCTCCGTCCGCAGCGACGCCCAAAGTGTTAATATGAAAGGTCCGCCAATAAGGTGTGTTTAACGGATCTGCTGCTGCCGGGCTGGCCAGCGAAAATAAAATTCCGGAGACGATCGCCACGTATCCAAGGCGGCCGTTCCTCAGGTTTAAGATCAAGTTTTTCATTCAGCGGAAGGCACGGAGAGCCGGCCTGAGATTGCAGATTGACGAACATCGCTTTTCCCTCCCGCCTCAACGCCAATTTCTCGCACGTTTGGTGCCAGTCTGGCAGCCAGCTAACAAAACCCGCCCGGCGTATCTGCGCCGGGCGGGTCACCGACCCACTTGCTATTCAGCGAGCCGCCTTACTGAGACAACCGGAAAAAGGCGCTTGGGATGGTCTGGTCGTTGGTCACGGTCACTGGGTTGTTGGTGTCCGGATAATCCACCCAGCCGTTGGATACGTTGGTCTGCAAACCCACGCTCAAGGAGTTGGTCAGCCATTGCAACTTATAGGCCCCGCTCCAGTTGAACTGGATCTGGCCCGGTACCACCACACTGTAATTCAGCGTCGGCGAGGTCGCCGGCCCGACGATCGCTTGCAGGGCAGCCACGTCACTGGCATCGAAGTAGCCGTTGCCATTGATATCGAAACTGCTCAGGTTCAGGTAGGCCAAGGCTTGGTTGGTGGTAAACCCATAGGTGTTAATCAAAGTGTTCTCACGATTCGTGGCTGAATCGCCGCCGTTGCCGTTCAGGTAGGTCTGGGCCAGGGTGACATCGGCTTGATCCACCACGCCGTCGTGGTTGAGATCATTGGGTGGGACGACCACGGTCAGGCTGACTCCGTAAACTTTGACCTGAGATACCTGACTAATATCCTGAGGATTGGGACTCGCATCAGGATACCCCGCGATGCCATTCGTGTTGATCTGGTTAAAGATCAGGTTGACCGGACCGCTGCCTTCCGCCGTGAGCAAGTCGGCACCACTGATCGAGCCGGTCAAATTGGTATAGGCATTAATACTAGTTGGCAGATCATGTGCCCACAGTGAGAACAACGAGTTGGGCACTGCCGTCGCGGTATTCGTGGCATTCGCCCCCGAACCCACCGTCAACGCCGCCGTAAACCAGGCGTAATATTGTTCCGTATTTGCCGTCCCTCCGGCTTTGACCACCAGCTGGTATTGCGCCGCGGACTGGATCGTTACTCCATTGAGGACGTTGGTTGCCATCAGGCCGTTCAGGTAATAATCGGCGGAATTCAAGGTGATGACGTTCCCACTGGTGTTGATCAGGGTGTCCAGATAATAGGTGGTGTTGAGCAGCTTGCTCGGATCATCCGTGAACGGCACGACGTTCGTCGTCAGGCCGTAGGGATCATTGTAATAGGGAGACCAACCCACGACGTCGGCCGTGCTGCCCCAAAAAGAAGTGTAATCGCCATGCGACCCGTTGAGGTTGTAATTGTTGGCGACAGCTCCAGAACCCAACACCGCATTGGCCACTTGGGTGAAATTGCCATTGGGAATGAGATTCGACGCTGCGGGGATGGCCGCGAACGGCAGCACCGGAATGCTGGGCTCGACGGAAATTTGCACATTGTCAACATATCCCCCAAACTTGGTGGGTTCGCCCCATGAAATGTAGCGATGGTTGCTATTAAAAACGAGGTTATTGGTCGCCACATTCGTTCCGTTGACCGACATCGTTGCGATGCCCTGAAGTTCATTAAACTGAACGCGGATATGATAGATCGTTGCCCGGCTCGGGAAAATATTGGCAACGCTATTTGAAGGCGGTCCCCATTTTGCAGGAGTTCCGACGTTGCCGAAGGCGAGATTATAGGCGGCGTTGGCATAACCGTTCCAAGCGCCGTTTAGCTGCGTATCCGTGACTCCGAGGTTCAAGGGGTTACTGTTGGCAGTGAGCGTGTCATAATCCACATCCCAAACCTTGCCGCCAACGTAGGGATACCAGTCAAAATAACCCGAGTTCGCTGAAGAACCGAACCGTAAATTTTGGGTGCCGTTCGCCGTGATCAGCTCGTTGAATCCGTTGGTGGCCAGGTCTGCGGCCCAGTTCAACGTGCCATTCACCGCCACGTCGTTGGTGTCAGTCCACGCATAATAAATTGTATTGGTGGCAAGGGTGCCGGTGGCCCGACCGGTCGGGTCGAACAAGTTGGTGGAAACGGCCGCATTAAAGTTGTCAGAAAAAAGCACCGTGGCCGGCTTATTGGTCAGGCTGGCAATCTGCCAGGCTGGGAGCGCGCTGTTGTAGATCCGGAAATCATAAAACAATCCGTTCATGAGCCCCGTTCCGGCCGTGCCTAAACATCCAATCGTCAGGAGTTGGGTATAGGAGGTGAAGTAGGTAAAGGCGGTGGTGTTGGTGGACTTGGTTCCCACCAAGGCTCCATCAATATAAAAGTTCACGTTGGTGCCGTCCCAGGTGAAAGCCACATTATGCCAGTTGCCATCAGCAATATTGACAATTTTCGAGTCCGGCACATTGCCATTGCCGCCGGGGGTGTTGCCCAAGAATTGCAGTATGGAATTGGTTGCCGTTCCGGAGGCCCGAAACACCCGTGCACCAGTGGCTCCGCCCTTGGCAAAGACCGCCGCAGTGGTGGCATTCCACCCATTGGCTTTGACCCAGACGGCATAGGTCATGTTGGCGGGTTCACAAGAGCCGGAACCGTCGTTCGAGTTGCTCACCGACAAAGAGACATAGTTCCCGTAGTTGTTTGTGATCAAACTCACCGACGTTCCGTAGTTGGTGCCGAAAGGTGTGTCGTTGGTGAATATGGGAGTTGATGCGGTAGTTGCAATTCTGAAGATGCAAGGGTTGGTAGTGCCGGGAACCGCATCATTCAGTGTATTGTTAAAAGTCCACTGATGGATCAAATCCGCCCGGGCGATCAGGCTGCTCACGGCCAAAAGGCCCAAGCCATAGGTTAATGTTTTTAGTTTCATGCTGTGTTCCTGTTTTTGATTTAATTCAACGGGTGAATGGATCTTGGGGATGGGGTTTTTATTTTTGGGAGTTGAGGAAGCCCGTAATGGTGCTGACGACAAAACGGCTTATCAGTTTCATTTGGGGTTTCACAATGACGACCTTCCCATAGGGTCACAGTCCTGTCTATTCACGCAAACGCGGGATTTCGGTCCAGCTTTCGCCACCTGAACCTTGGCGATGCCCAAGCGTCGCCGGCTCACTCGTTCACAAACACGGCCTTCCCCGTCCGGTCCAAGACCAGCTTTTTCCCGGCGGGCGGCGTGGGCAGGCGCTTTTTGAAAAAGGGAGCCGACTCTAATTCAACGAGGTTGCTCGGGTAGGAGGCTTTGTAAAGGTTCCAAGTGACCAAAGCTTCGTTGACTTCCTCCAAACTCGCTTCCGGCCGGCTGCCGATGTCAGTTGCGGGTTTCGCGGGATGACATCCCGTGATGAAAACCAGGCACAATCCTAAGGCAAAAAAACGGATGGCGAATTTGTTTAAGGCAAACATATCGAGACAATACTTTATCGGTCGGTCAATCAGGGTTTAGAAATCAATCACATCCCAGTCAGTCCGCTGCCTGGAAAGTCCGCTCATCAATGGACGGCGTGATAGACAGGTTATTTAATGTCCCACTTTACCAGGGGGTCGCCCACCGTATAAGTCCGGCCGGTCACGGGATCATTCCAGCCCAGCGTGCTGTCCCGGACGGATTCCGCGTGGCCATCCACCCAGGCGGTGTTCGCCCGATCCGCGTGGCGTGGCACCACTCGCGAGTCGCCGCTGGTCCAGTTGCCGGTGCCGTTCGGGCAGCGGAAAAAGGTTGCCCCCGTGCCCATCGCCTGCGAGACACCCTTGTCTTCGATCCACTTGTCCGCGTTCGGCTCGGCAGGATTGAGAATGGCCCCAGCATCGGCAAACGACACCGTCTCGCTCGGGTGCAGCACATCGGTTTCCTTGACCACCGTCCAAGGGGTGGCACTGATTGGCTTGCCCAGATTGGGCCAGTTAATTCCGATACCCAGCACGTTGTTAGTGCTCCTGCCCCCGCCGGCCCCGGCTCCGCTCGAAATCCAAGTGATGGATGGGCAATTGTAAATCTGAACGCCCTTGGCATAGCCCGTCAGTCGCAGCATATCCTCCCAGAAAATGGCAGCGGCGTTTTGCACCACATAAGAGTCCGCATCATAGGGAAAAGGAGCGCTGACCGCGCGCGACAGTGAGAGCGGGGGAAAACCTCCCTGGTAGTCATCCATATACATCCGGTTTGCCAGGCCGATCTGCTTCATGTTGTTGAGGCAACTTATGGCCTTGGCCTTTTCCTTGGCTTTGCTTAGAGCGGGCAACAGCATGGCGGCCAAAATGGCGATGATGGCAATGACCACCAGCAACTCAATCAGGGTGAAGGCTGCCATACGCCGACGGAACAGGCGGATTTGAAGCCGGTCCGAAGTGAATTCAGATTTAAATTTCATATAAAATCTCGATGATCAAACCACGGGTTGGAATCGGGTTGTGTGTGATTTGAGTTTCCTGAAATTATCACTGCCAACGAATCCTCGCTATCACGCAAACGCGGGAAGCGCTCACTCCAGATGAAACACCGGCGCCAGTTCGACGCATGCGGGGGAGTGGTCCGGGTTGGTTTCCATCAGCGGTGCCATGTAAGCCCACCATTGTTTGATCACCGGATGATTGGGCAAATCGCTGGCGGTGGAACCATCGGACTGCTTCTGAACGGCAAACAGCGTCAGCGTCGCTTCGTCGAGAAAGATGGAATAATTCGAGATGCCTGCGGCGCGCAAGGCGCGGACCAACTCCGGCCAGATTTCATCGTGACGCCGCTTGTATTCCGCGATCATCCCCGGCTTGAGTTTCATCGTGAACGCAACGGTTTTCATAGTCAGCTCAAAGTTTTTGTTCACGCTGCACGCTGCGCAGGTGAATCGTCTTGGTCTCCAGATCGTGCACGGCCCGAATGTAGCGCACGGTCCGGCTGCGGGCACGCATTAGGATGGAATGCGTGATTGCTTTTTTGCCAGTGAATTTCACCCCCGGCAACATGGCGCTGTCGCTGATGCCCGTGGCGCAAAAGACCGCGCTTTCACCCGTGACCAGATCGCTGGCACGGAACACTTGGCTCAACTCGCCCTCGTCCATCTGGCCCAGCAGTTCTGTGCGCTCCGCGTCATCGCGCGGCCACATGCGCAGCAGCATGTCGCCGCCCAAGGCGCGCAAAGCCGCCGCCGCCAGCACGCCTTCCGGCGAACCGCCGATGCCGAAATACAAATCCACGCCCGCATCCGGCAGCGAGGGCGCGACCGCTGCCGCGATGTCGCCATCGCTGATAAGGCGTAGCGCCGAACCCACCCGGCGGATTTCCTGAATCCGCGCCGCATGACGCGGACGGTTCAGGGTGCACACGACGAGTTCCTGCACGCGCTTGCCCAGGGCCTCGGCCACGCGCGGTAAAGTTTTCTCCAAGGGATCATCCAGCCGGATCGGTTCCATGCCGCTCTGAATCGCCTTAACCACCTCCGGACCGAACGCCAGCTTGTCCGCGTAGAAGGCCGGCAAATTTTTCATCGAACGCGCCTGACCGTTGCGGCGTTCACTCGCGGCCATCACGGAAATGGAATGCGGCAGGCCGTTGGCGAGATTGGACGTGCCGTCCACCGGATCGAGGGCGATGTCGAATTCCGGCGCGTCGGGCTTCCAGTTGCCCAGCTTGTCGCCTAGAAAAATTCCGGGCGCATTGTCCTTGATGCCTTCGCCGATCACGACTTCGCCGCGCAGATCCACCAGGTCAAAGACGCCATTGATGGCGTCGCACGCCGCGGCATCGGCGAGCTCTTTCTCGCCGCGGCCGAGCCATTGCATGACGTTGAGCGCGGCGTTTTCCGTGGCGCGAATGAATTCAAATTCGAGCGTGCGCTCGGGATCGGTCGTGGTCAGAGATGGAATAGGCGGGTTCATGAAGTGTTACAGAGAATGGATCAAGGCGAACAAAATGATTTACACCATGCCCCGCGCGGCGGGCTCATATCGCTGGACCAAACTGGAGGCGCGAACGATTTCACGCATCTCGGCCAATGAGGCGAGTTCGCCATCGGCGCGGATTTGCGTGAGGAGATTGCCCATGGCCGTGGCTTCGACCGGGCCGGTGATAACCGGTCGCTGGCAGGCGTCCGCCGCCAGCTGGCTTAAGAATTTATTTTGCGATCCACCGCCGACGATGTGGATCACCTCAATTTTTTCACTGGTAAGACTTTCAAGTGAGCCGAGGACCTCGCGATACTTCAGCGCAAGGCTTTCGTAACAACAGCGCACCAATTCGCCGGCGGTCTTCGGCACCGGCTGTTTGGATTCGCGACAGAATTCCTGAATCGCCTTGGGCATGTCCGGCGGATTGAGAAAGCGCGGGTCGTTGAGGTTCAAGCTGGAACGATGCGGCTTGGCCTTCGCCGCCAGTCCAGCGAGTTGGCCGTAATCATAGTTGCGGCCCGCGGCATCGAAGGACCGTTTGCACTGCTGCACCAGCCAGAGGCCCATGATGTTCTTGAGCAAGCGAGAGGTGCCGTCCACGCCGCCTTCGTTGGTCATGTTCAATTCCAAGGCGCGCGGCGTCAGCACGGCCTGCTGGACTTCCACGCCCATGAGCGACCAGGTGCCGGAACTGATGTAGGCCCAGTTGGCCCGGCCGGTATTCGCGGTTGGCACGCCCACCACGGCGGACGCGGTGTCATGCGACGGCGGGGCGACGACTTTGACGTTGACCAAACCGGTGCGCTCGGCGAGTGACTTGCGGAACTTGCCGAGCGTCGTGCCCGGAGGAACAATCTTCGGCAGGAAATGCGTGGGCAGACCAAGCTTCTTCAGCAACGGCCGCGACCAGTCGCGCTTGAGCGGATGCACGCATTGCGAAGTGGAGGCGATGGTGAACTCGGCCCGCTTCGCGCCGCACATCGCCCAGTGCAGAAAGTCCGGCATGAATAACAGCGTGTCCGCCGCCTCGAGGATGGCGGGCGATTGTTGTTGCCACGCGAGCAGTTGATAAAGCGAGTTCAGCTCCAGAAACTGCAGTCCGGTCTGCTTGAAGATCTCTGCGCGCGAAACTTTTTTAAAAGTGCGCTCCAAAGCGCCCCGCGTCCGGGGATCGCGGTAGTGATACGGCTGGCCGAGAATTTCGTCCTGCTTGTTCAGTAGCACAAAATCCACGCCCCAAGTGTCCGCGCCGACGGAGACGATGCGTTGGCCATATTTTTTACCAGCCAGCCCGAGGCCATTCTGGATTTCCGACCACAGGCGCAGCACGTCCCAACGGTAGGTCTCGCCCAAATAAACGCCGCCGGTCGGGAACCGATGAAGCTCTTCGAGACGCAGCTTGCGTCCGTTCCAGAGGCCGGCCATGACGCGGCCGCTTTCCGCACCGAGGTCAACTGCCAGGTAAACTTTTTCTTTCATGAGTGATTCACTTGGTGGCAAAGGCTGCCGTGAGTTCCGCGATGATCGCGTCCGACATGGGCACTACTTTTCCCAGTGGCCGGCTGTTGATGATGGCCTCGGCAGTGGTTTCCAAGACTTCCAGCCGGTCAAAAGCATCGAGCACGCTGGTGCCGCAAACCAGCGCTCCGTCGTTCTCGATGAGGGCGACCGGATTTTCCAGCGACAATCTTTCCGCCACGGCCAGACCGTCTTGGTATTGCTCGCCAAAGGGCACGCGCGCCACATCCTTGAGGAAGAGATAACTCTCGGGAATCGTGCGGCTGTCCAGATGGGAGTCGGTGACGCTGAAGGCGGTCGCGTTCACGGGCAGGGCGTTAATAATGGCCCGCACCTTCGGATGTCGGGCGTAAACGGC
>Ga0068856_100000145_pt1 | contig 71998 bp, 78 predicted proteins | sample KBSCornC62_FD_66595 | JGI IMG/M metagenome (GOLD analysis project Ga0068856, IMG submission 66595) | Corn rhizosphere microbial communities from Kellogg Biological Station, Michigan, USA - KBS Corn C6-2 | ecosystem: Host-associated > Plants > Roots > Rhizosphere > Soil ...
CTGAAAGGCCAGGCGTTCGTCGAACTGACGACCGCACTGGCTGCTCGAACGGCCGAGGCGAACCTGTTGGGTGGAAGTGTCGAGGCCGTACGCTGTGCGACTGATACATTGCCAGCCGACACGCTCGACGGTCTGGTCGGAGCGGTCATGGACCCGAACACCCTGACCGTCGCACATAAGTGCTACGCGCTCAAGGCCACCCTGATGGGCGGCCAACTGCCGTTCGCGCGGCGGCGCGCAACGTACGGTGTGCTCAAGAAGTACACATGGCCCGAGGCGATTGGCCTGATCCGGACGTTCTTCGAACGGACCAGTCCGACCTTCCTGGCCGAGTTCGACCGTGCACTGGCGAACGGCTACATCGACGCCCAGGCGCGCGACGGCAAGACGCCGCGTACCGCATGCTGGTGGGGCCCGGACATGCAGCCGATGCTGGCCGTCAACTTCATCGGCGACATCAACAACATCAGCCAGATTGTCCACGAGTTCGGCCACTACATGGCGGCGCTCGCCGCGTCACGGTCATGCAACGGGCTCAGCTACAACACCAGGATTCCGAAGGCAGAGACGGACGGGATCGGCTTGCAGTTGCTAGTTCCGTTGGTGGTGGCCGACAAGCTGGGCGACGACGAGCAATCCAGACTGGTCGCTATGATGGCCCAGCTGGAGACCATCATGTCGACCATCTTCCTCCAGTGTGCGGGGACGGCGTTCGAACAGCGCCTGTACAAGGATTCCACCCTGACAGTCGACCGAATCGTGTCGCTGTTCACCGAGTACATGCACATGCTGTTCGGTGACGGCGTGGCAATCGACGACCTGACCGGGCTCAACTGGATCAACTGGCCGCAGCTGCGCCAGGGGTTCTACAACTACGGCTATGTGCTGGCCGGAATGGTCGCCGTTGTGATACGACAGCGGTACCAGACCGACCCGGCCGACACAATTCGACAGATCAACCGCCTGATGGCGGCCGGCAGCAAGGCCACGCTGACCGACATCTACGAGGCGATCGGCATCACCCTGGGCCCGGACCTATGGCGAGAGTGCATCAGCGCTATCGCCGACCAGGTGGACCAGGCAACCGCGCTCGCGCAGCAGCTGGGTCTGATCCCGGCCACATAGCGGCGCGTAACCCCGTCAACTACTCATGATACGGCAACTACCCCGCCGACCGAGTGGTTGGCGGGGTAGTTTAATGTAAGACTGGTATACTTATTACTATGACTTCGGCGCTCTGTCGCAGTTATAGGATTCAATGGAGGTTACGATGCACTCGTGTATGACATTGGCTGCGGCGCCAACTGGTGGCCCCAAAAAGCCTTCGCCCAAGCCATCGCGCGAACCTGGTCCTAAAGAACCCTCGGGCAAAAAAGAGCCAAAGCAAAAACGGTAAACTATCTAACCAAGATTGATTACCCTTTGGCATACAGTCCGCCGCCTCGCTCACGTGCCGTATTATCGCGGCGCGTGGGCTGATTTTTTGATCGTAGGCAAATTCCATACCTCAGGAGAGTGATACGCTCGTCGTGAGATATGGATGATTGAGGTGTGACATTCTCTAGACAATTGTCTGCAATAGCTCAACATTTCCATGAGCTGCCTCAACGAATTCGTGAAGCTGTTTCCAGGCGCTTCCATCCGCAATAAGAGCCATGGCAATATCATAGCCCTGCTCAATGCTATCGACTACCCCTCCGGCATACATAATCAGCCCTGCGTTAAGAGCAATCGTGCGGCTAAGGTCGGAATGTGATCCAGGTAGAATAGACCGAAGTCCTTTTAACACATTATCCTTTTTAGTGGCGCTTTTTGCAGGCTCGAAGCTTTCAATCTTAATCGGGCTGCCGCCTATTATTTTGCTAAATTCGTAGACGCCATTATTTGTCGCTGTACTAATGGATGTTTTGCCAACTAGCAGGGCCTCATCAACAAAATGAACTCCGTCAACCGTGCTAGACACGACTGTTGGATTAGTAATGTTATAGTGCTTAAATACTTCGTAAGATAACGCAGTATCTTCAAGTGCAAGTCCATATAAAAGCGAATCTGTACTAAAAGGTGAAACGAGACCAGCGAGCGCATAACTCATAGCGTGCGGAGCATAAAATACACCATCATATCGTTCCATAAACTGAGGCATGTACGAATTAACAAAAAACAGCCCGAGCCCTGTTTTTAGAGCAATATCACGCATTTTGTCTTTGTCTTTGTCTTTGTGGGCTTCAATACCGAGAACTTGCAGGAAATCGGCCGAACCTGTGAGTGAAGATATCGCTTCAGTACACGGTTTAGTAACAATGATCCGTTTTGAGCTGCTAGCCGTAATGGCCGCGAGCGTTGAAATGTTAACGGTTTTTAGGCCTTTTTTACCACTTCCCATAAGTGTAATCGTCGGCGTTTTATTGGTTTTTGGTGCAAGCATGGGGCGGGTGTTTGGGTGATAATCATCAAACGAAAATGATGCTTCAAGCATACCAACGATTTGGTCGGGTGTTGGCTTGGCGACGAGCATTCCGTGAAAAATGGCAGCAAGGAAATATCGTCTAACAGTAGTGTCCGTAATCTCTAACGCTTCACGGGTGGCGTTATATGCCAACTTCTGATCGATGGGTTTTTGAGCATTCAAATAATAGAGGGCCTCACGGCAGTATGGGTATTCCTGAGCTACTTCGACTTTTTTCATCCTGTCATTTTACCATAAGCAATATAAATGAGCGTACGGTATATCAAATCTGTTGTTTTTTTGAATAATCTAAGATTATATACACATAATATGCGTATAATTATAAAGTAGGTTGAGCTTTTGCTCCCTACGACTTGGCCTTGAAAGAGTTGGTATATTTATTTAATGTACCTATTTTTCCAAGGCCAAGAACCAAACTGCGTGCGCCGTGCGCAATCTTGACTTGGAAGAGAGATGGTAATGAACCTCTCAGTCAAAAAGTTCCTTCAAGCAGGGCTGGCCATTCCGGTGGCCATCGCGATCACCGCTGCGAGCTGCGGAGGCTCCAGCTCGAAAGACACGCCTCAAGGGGGGAGTACACAGAGTACTTGTGAAAAAGTGCTCAAGCCCCTCCCTCCGTCGTCCGGGCCAGTACCGACACCCGATGCTGAGCAGCTGACCTGCCTCAGCAACGTGCGTCAGACGATCGGCACGCTCAGTGAGGACAACAAGTCGGGCCAGATCGCGCTGCAATACTGGCAGGAGTGCAAAGACGCACTTGCCACCTGGCATGCGTGGACCGGCCGTCAGAGTGACGCCTGGTTCACCGCCAACAACATGTCGCGCAAGCTCCCGGGCGACTGTGGGACGCAGCCCACGCCAACGAAGCGGTAGATCCGCATCGTAATGAAGGCAGGGGCAGGAGCAACGACGCCCCGCCCCTGCCGATGTATAATATGTAGACTTATTTATTTTAGGAAAAACAGATATTATAGTAGGAGCAGTTATTCGATATAACATATGAATAAAGTTAATCCTACTAGCCATACACGAGACATCGCTGTATTTTTGCAGTCTATTTATGTTCGGGGCTTTCACGGCGAACAGATTAGACATGCAAAGGAAGCAGTAGGACTTGGCGTTGAGAATAGTAAACCGTCAAAGCAACAACTCAATACACTGGCAAAATATTTAAATAAACTCGATCAGCCTTACCAGATTCAAGGTGTTGATTTTTCGCGGGCGCAGATTAGCCTGCTTATGAATGCCCACACTGCGGGCTACCCTATTGAATTTGAAACGTTTGGTCCCTATCTTACGGATTACTTACAGTACGAAGGCGACATGCACGCGTCCCATCTTATTCCCGAAGATAGCATTGGGCTTAGTCTAGCCGGCGTAATGCGCAGATTCTTTCCGTCAGCTCGCCTCATCTCCCTCTATGATGAATACAATGTTCAGAAGGGTACCGTTCATAGAAGTGAAGAGCTAGCTCACTTTACAAGGTGGCGTAAAGAAAACTTTCGTGCGAGTTTACTTGCGCTTTTGCAATATGCGGCAATTGTACCTGAGGATGCCGTTGACGGAAAAGATTACCTTTTAATTCCTGAAAGCTCAAGAGTCCCGGATGCCGATCATCTTGTTACGCAACTTGAATCGCGTGGTTTTATTTTTCGGCGTGGTGATGAAATCGTATTTGTAAACGAGGATGCCGAAAACCCGCTATATCAGCGTGTGATCTTAAGGACGAAACAGGGACGATGGTTATGCGAAGCACTTGATGCCGCCACCTTTTTAAAGCCAGAAAATCAAAAAATCACTCATCTTGTTGTGCTGCCGGATTATATGAAAGCACAGCAGGATAAGGTATGGGAAATTTTGCGGACACTTAACATACCACGAGCGCATTACCATAATATTTTCTATAATCCCACAATGTTGCCTCAAACCGCAGTACGCGTTGTCACTGAAGTGTTTGAGACGGCTGAAATGTTCCTCGCCGATAAAGATTCGATATACTCCCCTGAATCGTTGTGACCCGGTCTATTTTGCGGTACGTTGAGAAGGCATAGAAACCTCAAGTATTTACAATCACAAGCATTTTGTATACCATACTAGTATTAGCAATAAGGGGTTTGTAAACAGTATGGCGCGTCTTCCAGTACCAGGCAGTGATAATGAGATATGGGGCAACATACTTAATGAGTTCTTGAGTGTTGAACATAATACCGACGGAACATTGAAATCAACAGGCAGTCTTGCTACAAAAGCCAACGACGCAGCGGTTGTTCACAATGCAGGTAATGAGATGATTGGTGGTATAAAAACATTTTCTACTGCGCCAGTCGTGCCGAGTAACTCTTTTCCGGAAAGCGCAATTACCAATCTAACAGCCGATCTTAATGCACGACTTACCTTTAGGGGTGCTTGGGCGCCATCTACAGCGTACGTCACCCATGATCTTGTCACGTTTTCGGGAACAAGCTACGTCGCAATATCTTCGTTTACAAGTGGTACGAGCTTCAGTTTAACAAACTGGGCTCCTCTTATGGCGCAGCCCGGCGTCTTTAATGTGAAAGACTACGGAGCAAAAGGAGATGGCGTTACGGACGACACGGTCGCGATCACCAATACCATCAATGCTGCGTATGCGGCTGGCACTGCAGATGGCACTAACTACGCCGAGGTCTATTTCCCACCTGCAGTCTATTTGATTGCAGGTGCACCAACCACTGGTGGGGCCACATTCGGAAGCGCTCAAATTCCCCTTCCAGTGACCACGCCTGAAGATCCTGTAACGCATCATATTCCACAACAAAAATTCATTCTTGTCTTAAGAGGTACAGTTAGTGCAACGGCGCTTTACCACTGGAACCAAACCGTACCACAAGAGGCAGGCGCGGTACTGCGATCTACCTACGATGCCGGGACTAGTGTGCCTGGGACTGGCGAAGTATCGGTTATTGGCGGACCTACCCCTCATTTCGGATACGGAAACGGTACCTCAACGTTTGATAATATGCTCGTGACCGTAAGCGGGATAACTGTTGAGGTTCCCCAAAACGGTAACATCTGTGGATTTGACTTCCGCGGTATGGCTGAGGCTAATATATTAAACGCATCCGTTCTTGCACGTTCAACCGTTACGGGCGCACCACTCGTTCCAGATCCTAACTGGGCGTTCGGTCTCGCTATGCCCCAAACGAACAATAATGATATCTGCAACATCGACTACTTCTCGTGTGAAGGGCTTGTGTACGGCCTTATCATTTACGAGCATGTCCAGGCTAACTCACTGCAACTTATCAACTGCTTTGACGGACTTGTTATCTGGCCGTCATCTGGCGCTCCGCATCGCAACATTATTACCCACGCTTCAATAGAAAACTGTAACCAGTGCGTTGTATTTGCGAGTACAGGTGTCACTAAACTCGATATTCTAATGCTCGATATTGAATGGACAACCGGTGCGGGCGTCCATGGTATCGTCAATGATACGCACAACGCAGCATACGGCACTATCTATGTTGGCAGTAATGGTGGTGACGGTGGCATTACACTGCAAGAGGCATTAACTGCGTCGTATGGAGTAATCGGCGGTAGCCATATGAAGGTTGTCAATGTGGATCAATCAGTCGGTGCCATCGCCGCACCTGCCATGCCCGCGTCAACAACAACCTTGCAAAATCCTTTTTGGCGCGATGCGGCTATTACAATAACGGGTGGTACGGTAACAGATATCACGGTCGACGGTACGACGCAGCTCACTGCAACACCCGGAACGATATACTTACCATCAGGTCGTTCGATTACCATAACTTATTCTGTAGCACCATCTTGGTCGTGGATATTACTGTAAAGTATAGCTAGGAAGAGCAAGCCCCTCTCACTGCTGTTGGAGGGGCTTTTCATTTGCTTTCGCTTTGGAAGGTTTGTTAGGGAGGTTGCTGAAACATAAGCTGACCCTATTGACTATTCGCTTATATTATACTATAATGTAAATTACATTAGCAGTTACTCCCTGCTCTCTCAAAAAAGTTGTACAGTTTTGGCATAGCTTATGTCAGCGCCGCGCTGCATCAATTTCTTCATATATAAAAACTGGATTACCATTTAAAGGAAATAGAATGAACATACTTACTTTCGTGACATTTTGTGTCGCGTTTTTATCAAGCGTTATTAGTGGCATGAGCGGTGGAGGCGGCGGCTTTATTATGACGCCATACTACCTTTTTATTGGCCTATCACCGCAACAAATTGCAGCTGGAGCGTCCGTAGCGTCTCTCGGACTCGGTGGAAGCTCACTGATCGCAATGCGCGGTAAGCAGCTCATAGACAAGCGGTTCTTGTGGCCACTCGTAGCAGTAACGATAATCGCGACGCTACTGGCGATGATCGCCCTACCTCATGTTAAAAGTGAGGTGTTTGGGACGGTAATTGGCGTACTGCTGATTATTCTAGCACCGACGCTATTTATTAAAAAACAGAGCCTACAGCCAGGCGAAAGGTCGCAGCAGTCAATGCTTTTCGGTTACGGTATATATGCCGTTATTCTTTTTGCCAGCTCACTCGGTAGCGGCCTTGCAACGTTGCTCTTTCTCCCACTTATGTTTCTGATGGGGCTTACTACTATGCAAGCAAATGCGCTGCGGCGCGTACTGATGCTTCTACAGGCGGCAATTGCGTTTTGCATGGTTTTGCCCCAAGGCTATATTGTATGGAGCTATGCAATCGCATCGCTTTTAGGGTGCTATGGTGGTGGGTTTGTTGGTACAAAGATTGCGCTCAAACATGGTGAGCATTTTATCAAGTATGCACTCGCATCAATAATGGTCGTTTCAGGTGTGGCGCTACTTATAAAGTAGTGGCGCACTCTATATTAATGAATCATGTATTTTTATTGTATAGGTGCTTGTATAGAGTTTTCGTGCATAGTACAATAAGAATTACTAAACATAACCATTGAAGTAGAATTAGCATGCCAACACGATTACCAGTTACGGGATCAGATGAAGGTCAGTGGGGAGATATCCTTAACGCATTCCTGTTAGTTGCACACGCAAGTGACGGGACAATTCTTCCAGGCAGCGTGGCTGCCGCTGGCGCTGAAATTACAAGCAACAAGGGCCAATCCAATGGATACGCGCCGCTCAATAGCTCAACACAGGTTGCAAGCACTTATTTGCCAATTGGGACTACCGCGAGCACGGTGGCGGCGGGCAATGATAGCCGCTTTGCTGAGGTTAATGGGGTAACGGTTAGTGGCGCTGCTGCTGCCGGCAAAGTCCTGACAGCGTCTAGTAGTAGTGCTGCGTCTTGGCAAACTCCAAGTGCAGTTGCCTCGCGTCAAGTTGTCATTGCACTAAGTGGCACAAGTTCTTCACAGGTAGCGACGGTTGGCACCTGGAATTCAATATATCTGACCAATACGGATACCGCCAATTTCGTTGGTTGGGTCAACTCATCGGATACAGCACAAAACAACTCGATTACATTTGACTTTGCTTGTAATGCAGGAACTCATACTCTAGAGTTCTTTCATTTACCATTCCAAAATCGTGGCATTTACACGCTTCAGATAGATGGTACGACTATTGGTACTGTTGATGGATATTCTGGCGGTCTTGTCCCTACGCGCAGCGTATTGACGGGTATAACGGTGAGCACAAGCGGGCAACATACGTTTACTATTCTTATGGCGACCAAAAATGCTTCTTCCTCTGGCTACCAAGGAATGATGGATCGTGCAGTATTTACACAAACAGCATAATGGGTTGTCAATATAGTCAAAAGTGACTCATCCCCTATCTAGAGATTTAAACCCAGGACAAATGTGTACTGGGTTTAATCTATAATCTGTAGTTCTTTTACCGGCACTAGTCTATGCCGAAGTTGTCGAATATGGAATACTAAAATTATACAGACAGTAGCTATACTAGTGATAATGCCTACGATGGCTACGGCCGTATAGCCTTGGCCGAGTGGTAGCATATTGCCACTCGGCGTATATGCCTCCAGTATCAATGCAGACAGAGCGCTCCCAATTGAATATCCGACCATTCTCAATACCTGATTAAAACCTAGAGCACTTGTGGTAATGTGAGCAGGCACCGCGTCAATAATGAGCGCTGGTATGGCAGCATAGACCGCACCAATCCCCAGCCCTGCAAGTGCAATCCATACAAACACTTCCCATAGTTGGCTTCTAAAGGCTGCAAAGCCGACAAGTGAAATGAGGACAACTACCGTACTCAAGGCAAGGACCTGCTTATCGTGCATCGTACGCCGTAATATTGGCACTACGCGGCTCGCTACAAATCCGAAGATTGAGAATGGCGTAAGCATAAATCCGGTTGTAAGCACTGATGCGCCAAGACCATAGACTACTGTTGTTGGCGTTTGAACATAGCGAACCGCTGTTGCAATGAGCAGATACATTCCAATACTAGCTAGGAGTACTACCCCATCCGCGAGAAAAACGGCTGGATGGCGTAACGTATTGAGCTGCACAAGCGGCTCCGACTGGGAGCGTTCATACCATATCCACCCTATGAATAGTGATATTGCCACAATACCAATAACGACGACATCGGGTTGTATGCGGTCAACAACTTGCGTAAGCGTATAGAGCAATAACGCTAATGCCAGGCCGAGTAGCCCTGCCCCCGTAGTATCAAGCTTTCGCGCCACTCGATGGCGCTCATGTGGCAGTGTCCGATAGGCAAATACGAGCGCAGCTGCCGCCATAACAATGCCAATGCCATACGCAGCGCGTAAGCCAGCAAATTGTGCAATTGCACCGGCTATCGGATAGCCAAATCCGACGCCCGCGAGGGATGTAACGGATAATAGTGCGACAATTCGCCGTCCTTTATTACCCGCAAAGTGATCTTTCGCAACTCCCACTATAAGAGCAGACAGCCCCAGTCCAACGCCTTGCAGGGCACGACCAACCATTAGGCCGATAAACCCAAGAGGCAGCGTTGCTAGCACACTTCCTGCGAGTACAGCCCATAATGTTACCAGTATTACACGCCGTCGATGTGGGCCATCACCAAGCCGAGCAAGTACTGGGGTTATAACGGCGCCGACTAATAAGCTGATTGTAAGTGTCCATTGTGCGACGCCCAAGTGGACGTGCAGCACTTTCACCACTGTTGGCACGAGAGGCGCACCGAGGCTGCTCATGGCAGCACTCACTAAACCGATCAAGACAAGCCCTGGCGCTAGTCCTTTTATTGTTTGTGTTTTTGCTGTTTTGCTCATCTTTTCCAGTATAAGCTACCAGGCGTTTTCCATAGTCAAGAAATGGATGATGTTATCCATCTTTTTATAGATGTCTTAGGACTTATTTATGTATCCTTCCACTTGACAGGTTGCTTCAAAGGAACTAAATTTTTGATGCCATCAACTCTAGAGCTTTTGTTAAAGTGTCAAAATAGAGTTGGCCCTGTGGCACAAGATTATTATTCTCAGCGTCTTTTGTAATCTCTTTCCAGTTCTCTATAGTACGCCACTCATAGGAATCAACTTCACCGTCAAGGTGTGTAATTTCCTCGTCGCCGTTTAGCCTGTACAAGTAAACATTTACAATATCACGCGGATCGCGAGGGATAATACGAACCGAGTGAACATAGTGAAGCTTTGAAGGATTGATAGCAAGCCCCATTTCTTCTTGCGCTTCGCGAACCGCTGCGTCGATTGGTGTTTCACCTACATTAATGTGGCCACCTGCGGAAATATGATACCAGCCGGGATAGTTTGATTTATTTAATGAGCGCTTTTGGAGCATAATCTCCGTTGTCGTGCCGTCCGTCTTCCAAAACCAAATATGAGCGTTACCCATAATAAGGTTAGCGTTGGTATTAAATTCCTGTTTTGAAGCACCTTTACCTTCGATTGGAGTGCCGTTATTGTTGTATACCTGCCAGAGTTCATTGTCATGCATAAGAAATGTGCTTCCTTTATATAAATTGAATGTTGCTACTTGAAATTGCCGAAGAAGCTTTAACGATATGCTTATGATAAATAAAATTAGGTGATTCCGGGAGAGACTGCGTGCCCAGTTTCATGTGAGTTGGTTATCTTCATTAGCCTTTCGCTTCCGCCAAAGTTCGTACTTCTTCAATGAGCGCCTTTGCTAGAGCGGCATGCGCTTCTTGACTAAAGTGAATTCCGTCTTCTCCTGCATGAGCAATTTTGGCGGCGTCAACAAAAGAACAACCGGCGCCGGTTGCGACCTTTTGTAATTCATCGCTCAACGCTTGCGACTTTAGGGCTGACTCGTGATTGTAAAAGTCTGGCACGTAGAACTTGGCAAAGGTTGATGCTTGATCGTCAACATAAATAGGGCTAACAAGTATGATCCTAGCCGGGTCGTGTCTGTCTTTTGCAGTTTTGCTTTGAATGATCGCAATGAGTCCTTCGATAGCACTAGCGATATCCTGTGGGCTTCGATTAAATTCTATCTTGAGGTCATTAGTGCCAAGCATCAAGATAACTACATTGAGCGACATATGGCTATCCAAGCAGGGTTCCAGATAGGTTTTGCCATTACGCCCTGGTTTGCGATTGTAGTCTAGATCAGTGGTACGACTACTGAGCCCTTCTTCTATAACATAGAAGTCTTGGCCTAATGCTTTTTGAAGTAGCCCCGTCCATCGGGTATCGGCCGGGAAGCGGCCGGTTTTATCTGGCTTTTGACCCCAGGTATTGGAATCTCCATAGCAGAGGATGGTTTTGGCCGTTGGATTAGTGTTCATAGTCTATTCTTTCTCCTTGCTTAAATGCTCGTGTATAATCTGCCAGTTATCATTTATTCGTTTCAGAACATTTGTTCCTTTGCCTGCATGCACTTGTCGTTTTCGGTTAACCAGTCCATTTGATCGAAACTGATACATACACACTGATACTTGCTGATCGACAGCAATCCATTTTACATCTGAGATTATATATGTTTCATCCTGGATACTGGCGTAGGTGTCTTCAAAAGCTTTGCGGATAGAGAAGATGTTAATGTCCCCTGCTGCTTTGCCAATTACATAGATGAGGGCATTAAGTTTTCTCCGAGTTACCAATAGTTTTCGTAATCGCCTCCGTAGTTGCATTCCGATCATTCACCAAAAATGGAAATTTGCCTTTATCGACAATTTGCATAAGGCTAGTCGCAACAGCTTCTGCCCTATCTGCCAGGTCAGCTGTAAGTAGGCCTTTGGCCTTTGCTTCATCGAACTCATCTTGGTCAACTAGCTCTGCCTTCTGGCCTGGCATACATACAATGTCGAGATATAGGTCCGTCCATGAAACCGTTCCGTCTTGTAATTGTGCTGGCGTTGCAACATTTACGTAGAGCATCTTGAACCTGCCATCTTCATGAAAATCGATAAATACATTGTAGTATTCTTTGGTATTAAAAATACCAAGGTTACTATGTTGCATGATATAGCTAAGGTCTTTGGTATGATGACGTACCGAGGTGCCAAACGCCGACTCCGTTATTATCCAGTCACCGAACTTACCAATGAGCTGCGCTTCCCAGGATTGGTGGGGCTTGCCATTAGGTTTGAGGGCTTGGAGATGGACAGAGTTTCTAGATCCTCGTCTTATGGTTTTGATGGAAGGTACGGTAATCCATGCCGCCATTGCGCCATAAACGGTTTTGTCTATACTGAACGGCCTGACTTTTTGTACGGCTTTGAGAAAAATGAGCAGACAATAGCGTTTGTTTTTGAATCGATCGTAATAGAGCGGAATGTCGTTAGGATCTAGGCCAATTTGATCACCGTACTTATCTAGTAATGATCGCACCTTTGCGGGTGTAAGTTTGTCGAACTGTAGCACTTTTGCAACCGTCGCTTTCATGCTGACTGGTTCACCCGAATTTTTGAAATAGATAGCGTCCCCGGTACTAACCTTACCCCAGGGTGTGCTGCGGTTGAGATACCATCGTGACTCGATAGTCTTCTGACCACCTGCTATTTTTTGAGTCATGCTCCAAGATTTTTGCATAATAGCAATATGGTGCATAGTTATACTACTTTCTTATCTGACTCGAAGATGCTCTTCATACTGTCTCTATACATCCTCAAACAGAGACACCCGTGATATTATCAAGGATTTCGTCTACTACTTTTTCTACAGGCTGCAATGCATTAATCATCACCGCGCCCATATCCCTGTAACGATCCTGAAACGAGTCGTGCCAACCTAAGATACTTGCAAGTTCATGAGGTGCCTTGCCGAAATCGTGATCGGTCCGGCCGGCGATTCTATTCTTTAGTGTCTCCTTGTCAACAACCAGACAGACGACCTTATCGTACAAATCTAGCATGTCATCCGCATTGGATGGTGAGCCACACAAAAAGATAGGTTTGTTTTTGGCACGGGCGGCAAACGCTTCGACTTTCTGTCGTGACATCTTCCATTCGTGCTGATCATACCATTCTTTTGTGCGGCTGTTCTCATCTTCTGGGCGTTCGACGGCTTGGCCGGTTGTTTTGTTAATCCAGGTAGTAATGCCGTCGTCGTCCGTATCGTGTGCTTCGTAACCTCGGCGCTGTAGTTCTTTACGAACTGAGGATTTGCCAGCCCCTGAGTTGCCGGTGACGTAGGTAAGGGGCATTAGGATTGCTCCTCATGTCTAAATGCAAGCGCTTGCTGTATCTTGGGCGTCATCGTCACGGGACCGTACTTTTGCAAAAATAGCCCTCCATAGATGGGACCAAGGTTTCTTTGCAAGCTCCATACGGCATCGGCTAAATCTAGTTCAGGAGAACCGAAGCTGAGCTGCCCGAAGTCGATATAGCTAATCTTCTTTGATTCTGAAATGAGAATATTCGGCAATGCCATATCGCCGTGGAGTACTACATCGCGAGAATTGGCCTCGGGGAATACGGTAATTACGGGTGTAGCATGGAGCCGCCTGATAGCCTGCGCAAAAGTCTCCACGATTTCAGTGTCAGACCACTCTCCAATGAGTTCAACAAGATTCTTACCCGGTAATTCGCTGAGTAACAGGTAGTCGTACCCCTCTTTTGATTCACGAAAGTGAACTACTTCCGGAACAGGGAGGAGAGATGCGAGCTTTTTGAGATTGTCCCGCTCCGTTGAAAGCGTCTGTGCAATTTTAAGATAGTAGTTAGCGCCTACGGTTTCTATTTTATATACCTCATCCTGATGAGAATGGACGTGTTTCGTAGCTTTAAACGGTTTAGCAAGTACGCCGAATAGCCATTCATTTGCCTTGGGGTCGAGACGGTCTGTAATATTATTCTCCATTTTACAATTATATCGTATTACCGTTTTCTATCATATGCGCGACGTGGCGTACATGAGCAGGCGAATTTATGGGTACGGCACATTCAACTGCCTCAATCCTCAAGATATGATTGAGAATTCAGGTATTAGCACCGCACGTTACGTCTGCGGTGATTGGAGCGTTACGCTCAACGAACTTTGATGTAGGGGAGTCGCCCCTGTTTTCGGTGGGTTGTCTCGGGCTACTTCACGCGGCGTGCGATGACGCAGGCACCCTTGCGCGCGAGGTCGGGGTCGACGCAGCGGACTACCGTGAATTCGTTCAGCCTCTCCGGGTACGGAATAGACTGAGGGAGTCGCTCGACGAACGGTGAGCGCTTGGGGTCGACGAATAGATGGCCGGCAAGCACCATGATGGTACCAACCAAGATCAACAAGGCGTCCGGCTGCATAAACTCCATGATCGCGCGTAGCCAGTTAGCCATCAGACCACCCAGGACACGGATAATCCGCGCACAGAATGGGTCATCCGGATGAGCGGTAATGGCTGGTCCGACCCCCTTGCCGGCCCCTTCCAGTGCGGCGATCGCCGCGGCTGCTTCGGCGCCAGGGGTTTCGCCCATACTCCTTAGCCATGCGACTGCCGTCCTGAACGCACGGGCTCCGCCGATCAGGCGCTCGGCGCGGCCACCTTCCTCGTTGTGGAAACGTGCCGAGAATTCGCAGTAGCTCTTCTCGTCGTCGGTTGTGCCAACGATGTTGATGTGGCCGGCTTCAAACGCCCAGGGAAAGCCCCAGCCATCATACCCTGAGATGTTGTCACCGGTGGTGAGCGTCGCCACGACAACCCGGCCATCCAGCCAGACGCCGGCTTGCCAGTCGGCATGCGAATCGTTGCCCGGCTTGACGAGACGGAAGTGCTCGAACGCGTTGGTGTGACGACGGTTGCGCGCCCTGACGCGTCGGAAGCGCTTGGGCGGCTTGCGGTTGCGGTGATTCTTCAGGTTATACTGGCACCCTGCCGCCTGCAGTTGCAGATCGTTAACCAATATGCCCTTGCAGCCCGTCGCCTGTTCGAACTTGCCCAGGTCGAACATGGGCCAGTCCAGATCCAGCAACTTGACGGTGCGGTTTTGCCTGTCGATCGGGCCCGGCAATGCGAAGACTATCCGCCGCGGGATGCTGCCAAACTGTCGGAATGCATCCTCTAGGATCTGCTCGACGCTATTGAACTTAGTCACGTCGTAGTTCAGCATCTGCTGGATCGGCAAGCCGTTCGTGTCGATTATGCCGATGCGGCAATTTGTTTTGCCGCAATCCACATACATGATCGATCTGCGCTTGAGCGCAGACTGTCGTAGCGCTTTTGCTCGCCTTCGCGATCTCCTTGCGATGTTCACAGTGACTCCTATGCCACTCGACGATAGAGCCCACGGTCGTGAGCCCAGTTCAGCATTTGTGAAAAGTGCTAAACTAGGCCCACGAACTGCGAGCCGTTACGACACCCCTAGGACCTTCTAGGCACTCAGCTGGCGCATCATACTGCCCGTATCCCAATATTCACGGGAGCGAACAATTTTACCGTTTTGTATATTAGCCAAGAAGCAAATTTGTAACGTAAGCTCTTTTGTGACGCCCGCGGGGATTTTAATATTATGCGCGTCCATCGGGCCTTGTACATTAGATGTTGCCATGTACTCGGCACATACCCAATCGTCGTCGGCGAAAATATGCGTTAGTGTTTTGCGACCATGGGATTTTACCGCCATAACTGCGGCATCGCGCAACTCGTTGATACCCCGATAGACTCTGCCTGTTGGTGTGATAGTCATCTCGGCGTTGTCATCCCAAAATGTGAGCTGGCTGTCGATGTCGTCCCTGTTGTGTGCGTCAAGCCAATCTTTGATAATTTGAATATTTATTGCTGCATTATTCATCGTATTTCTCCTTTATTTGATTCTGTTTTTAGCTCGTTAATGATGTGCTTGAGCATGGTATTAACAAGCCGGCGGTGTGTAATAATATCGTGAATTGTCGTATTAATAGTGCTTGCTAGACTGTTTTGCAGTTCTGTCTCAGAGATTTTGCGAATGACTTGAAACTGCCTTGGCAGCTGCTTTACGCGAATGATAACACGGCGTTTGTCGTTAGGGTCGCGTGCCCTACTAATAAATCCGCCCTTTTCAAGCCTAATGAGCGCCGCAGTTGTTGCGCCCGTTGTGAGGTTAGCGATCTTGCTTACTTCGCTCGCTGTGGCAGAACGGTGTTCGTAAAGAAAAAATAAAATAGTTGCATCGGTGGGATAAAGACCGGTATACGTTGTTGCGGCGTTGTTCCACTCCACCGCAAGACGCATTTCTTCGCGTATAGTAGTAATAAGCTCTGTTAATAATTCTTGCTGTTCTTCTGATGTACTGTGAGCCATGATAAAATAACTTTATCATAAAGGTAATTATTTGACTATGTTCTATTATTCTTTGTATTTTCTAGAAATAAAAAAGCCAAGCAAAAGCGTGGCAAGTAATATCTTAGGTTGTACTATCTTCCGCACCGGCGCTGGGGCCGGTGCGGAAGATAGTGAAGGGGTCAGCCTTCGTAGCGTTCGATCAGACCGCGAGCACGGGCGAGGGTGCCCTCGTCCCGAGCCAGCTGATCCGTCAGCACGCTGACGAGACCCTTCAGAGTGGCGACCTGCCCCTTAAGGGCGTCGACCTCATCCGCGTGAGCGGTCTGCTGAGCCGCTGCCGCACTGCGAAGCTCCTTGTTCGCGGCGATGAGTTCTTCGTTCTTGCGCTCCAGCTCCTCAGCGACTTCGACGAGCCGCTCGAACGGGTCGTCCTCGAACGTTGGGGCCATGATCGACTCCTGCTGCTCGATGGTCGTCGAATCCTCCAGCGCGTCATCGGTGACGGCCGGCTCGTCACAGACGTCAGTGATGCCTTGCGCGGCGACAGGGTCACCTATCCGCCGCACGATGACTCTGCTGGCCCGGGGTGTGCCAGTTCTTGCCATGCGCCGTGCTTCATAGGACGCAGTGTCGCTCGTAGCCATGGCGCGCAGATTCTCAGCCCTGAAGGGCTTCTTCTCCGCATCGCCAACAAACCACCACCAGCGCTGCGTGTCGAGTTCCCCGGCCTTCTCCACCGCCCATGCCAGGCCGAGCCGGCGCAGGTAGTACTTGATAGCCGCAGCCTTGGTGTGAGTGGTGATACCGGCCGCCCGCAGGACGGCTATCGCATCTATCACGACAAGGCCGTTGTCCATGAACCGGGTTGCGTTGTGCGCCGCGTCCTGCAACCCCTCGTAGACGCGCTGGCAGTCCTTGACGAGCTGGTCGATCTCGGACGGTGATGCGGCGGCGCCCAGGATTGACAGGTTGTCGCCCTGGGCAACGAGAGTTGCGACCTCGTCGGTGGGAGGTTGCACCAGTCGGATCTTGAACGTCCTCTTGGCATTCCGATCGCGGACGATCGTTCCCTCCTTAGTGAGGAGTTCGAGTGCGCGAGACAAGTTCTGCCTGTTGGTCTGAGTGTCCGGGATGCCGGTCAACTCGCGCAGCCGACTAGCGACCTTCCCTGTCTCGTCGTGAATGACACCGCCGTTAGCACGCAGCGCTGCCATAATCTGGTTGCGCGTACCGGCCATTTGGGGGGTCCACCTCACGGCAGTAGCTTCGGTCATGTTTTTTTGCTCCCTCCGAGCATCGATTAGACCGTACTATACCATTTTATTTAAGCCTGGTAAATACCACATAATAATTCAATGTCTCTTATCCAAGTCGCCGGTCTGGGGGGCTATTCTAGCCTACATGCATCACCTATTTTGCTGACGCGATCGCCACTAGATAGAGTGATTCCTGTGCGATTATCAGTACTCTACTTAGTTCTGGTATGCCACCTCCCTATCGCGGGATGCTAGAGCGGAAATCATGCACAAAAATGACCCCATTCAAAAGTATGAAACTTGACCAATGCTGCTAGCTGCTATTAAATTTAAGGTTGGGTACTGCGCCTCTGCGTGCCTGATTTCGAACCTAAGAAGGGTATCATGTCCACTCCTGCCCCAAAAGATTCAGGCAACGACAAGAGCAAGAAGGGAAAAAGGGGGAAGGGAAACAAGAAGAACAAGGGAGGAACGGATAACTTGGGCAACTTGGGGTTCCCTACCAACCTTTCCAAGCTGGGCTACTAGTAGCCCACCCCCTCACGGTATGCATTCGGCGCTACCAAGGTTGGCTGTAGCGACATCTTTCTGCAGTCAGCTGGCCTCTGCTCGAGAAATCGAGCGGAGGCTTTCGACCATGGTTTTTACAAACCGCGTGTCTATGAATGCTATACTTTTCTTATTACGCATAAATTAGAAGGTTTTATGGAACGACGAAAATTCGAACAATTAGGAAAAATAACGGCAGGTGCTGTCTTGGCGCTTGGTGGACTTGCGACAGAAGGATGCACGCAAGCTTCCAAGCCGACATCAACCAAGGTTGAATCGTCGACATTACCCGCTGCCCCGACATCAGCAATGCATGGGTCGCCACAATGTGCAAGTGAAGGGGCTCCATCGAATGGTGTATCCGCCGAAATAGAGACGCAAGATGTCCAAAAGGATATTGCAACAAGTTTTAATCTATCACCACGAGACCTTATAGGCACATCGTTGATTGTTAAGGTAGCATGTGCGCGAGTGATCGATGCTCGGACGTATCCAAAAATAGCCGTTACAAACCTTGCCGGAAGCTATAGCAATGAAGGTCATTGTGTACTTGTTCCTGTGTCTAATATGGCAGTGCCGACCACTGATCAGGTTGCTGTGTGCGTCGAGACGGTAAAGTAGATGTTAAAACTTGCCCTAGCAATGCATTGCAACTAGGTTGGGTATGAGACACAATGCTGGCGCATCAGCTACCTACGCGCGGTTTCCATCAATTGGACGTCCCGTACGCTACAGATGGCTTTAGTTCGCTCGCACCGACTATTTCCATCCTTAAAGATAATCCGCAAAAGATATGCACATCATTAAAAGATAGTTAACTTGCAACATAATTGAATCTAGCTGATAATCGTTAACGTAATGTTAACAATTATCATAAGGGACTAGGAGGAACATGAGTAAATATCATAATTGGCGACGCCATAGGCGGCGTCCTGCGTATATTATAGTGGCGATAATGGGCTTGCTGGTTAGTACGGCAACCCCTTTTCTACAACAGACTTTTTCGAGCGCGACAGCTTCAGCCGTAAAGCAAAGTGCAGCTACGACTATCGAATCAATCTGGCCATCAACAGCGGTACCGGCACATAGTAGCTCCGGAGACAGTAATGCCGTGGAACTAGGTGTCAAATTTACACCACAAGTAAGTGGTATGGCTACGGGTGTGCGTTTTTATAAAGATACTACCAACACTGGTACCCACATTGGCCACCTATGGTCGGCAGCGGGTAGTCAGTTAGCATCTGTTGCATTTACAGGCGAAACAGCCAGCGGCTGGCAGAGTGCTAATTTTTCTAGTGCAGTACAGTTAATGGCCGGTACGACCTATATCGTGTCGTATTATGCACCAGTTGGAGAGTATTCTTACGATAACGTAAACTCGTCGGATCCTGGTAACTTGAGTACGACGTACACCAGCGCGAGTGGCGATTTAATCGCACCATCTTCGGCGGCTGCTGGTGGCAATGGTGTTTATATGTACACCTCTTCAGCGAGTGGTGCGTTTCCAACGAATAGTTATGGGAGCAGCAACTACTGGGTCGACGTACTCTTTACGCCTGGTGGAACAGTGACTCCTCCCCCACCACCAACTATTGTAAACATCCATAGCACTGGATATATACCAGCAAATGATGCAGCGGGTGACTCTAATGCTGTTTCATTGGGCGTACAGTTCCAGAGCCAAACCAGTGGCTACATTTCTGGTATTCGTTTCTATAAAGGCAGTGGTAACAGTGGCACCCATGTGGGAAGCTTATGGACTGCTCAGCATACGCTACTAGCACAGGCTACGTTTACCAGCGAAACAGCTAGTGGCTGGCAAGATGTTAGCTTCAGCGATATGGTGCCAGTTGCAGCAAATACGACCTATATCGCCAGCTACTACGCACCACAAGGGCACTACTCTTACACTAGTGGCGGTTTAGCTAGTAGTGTTACTAACGCACCATTAGTGACCCTACCGGGCAGCAGTACTCCTGGCGGTAACGGCGTGTACTCGTATGGTATTAGCCCGGTAGTGCCGATAAACGGTACCACTGGCACGGATTACGGCGTAGATGTTGATTTTACGACAAGCTACGCCGCCCCAACTATCCCCTCTCAACCAACCCCACGCAGTGGCGTACGGGGAAGTGGCTCAGTATTAGTGCTGACAGATCCGAACAACCACTTTTCGGATGACTACTGCAGTGCAATCTTAGCAACCAAGGGTATAGCCTGTGCTGCGACTGATACGGGGAACCTGACGGCCGCTTCGACTCTCGCTCCGTATCACACAATCATCTTGGCTGATGGTGCGCCGCTAACGAGTACCCAAATAAGTTTAGTAAGTACCTGGGTGAGTGATGGAGGCAATTTCATTGCCATGCGTCCTAATGATAATCTTGATTCTCTACTCGGTATCGGTGTACGTAATACCAGCGGTATCTTGCCGGATGCATATATTAAGATCGATAGCACGCAAGCACCCGGCCTTGGTATTGATAATCAATCGCTGCAGTATCATGGCGTAGCAGATGAGCATGCACTAACTGGTGCTCGTGCGGTTGCGATGCTTTATGCCGATGCAAGTACAGCAACGACGTATCCTGCGGTAACAACACAGACCGTTGGCAGCGGCACAGCCTCAGCTTGGATGTTTGATCTTGCACGCTCTACGGTTTATCTCCGTGAAGGTAATCCGGGGCTTGCAGGTCAAGCAGCGACAGCTCCGGGTTATAGCGGCGTTCCTCGTGTTCCAGATCGTTTCGCTCTCGGCTACCTTGACCTTGCTAAGGCTGCGGTACCTCAAGCCGACCTACAAATTAGCCTACTGTCTAACCAGATTGAGACAAAGACAGCGCCAGTGCCATTGAAGTGGGTGTTTCCAAGCTATAAGATTAACGCCAACCATCCAAACGGTTTACTAAAAGCCGCCTTCATCTTAACGGGTGACGATCACGCTTCGGGTAATTCACAAACATTAAACCGCTTTGCAAATGAAACTGCCACCAGCCCAGCCGGATGCAGTGTCGCTGACTGGACCTGTATTCGATCAACAAGCTACGCTTACGCGGGTGCGTTTAGTGACAGTGCCGTTAAACCATACACTGATAACGGCTTTGAGGTTAGCCTGCATGTTGCCGAGGGTGCTAACTGTGCTTCAGACTGGACAACACAAGCTGGACTTGACAGTATCTTTAACATTTCCAACAATGCTTGGCGGACATCCTACCCAACTATTAGCGCGGCTCATTCACCTCTTACGGAGCGCTTCCATTGCTATGGTGCCTGGAATGACTATGCTTCTGTCGCAAAGGTAGAAGCCGCTCATGGCATTAGTGCCGATATGAACAGCGCCTGCTACCCAAATAGTTTGTTTAACGTGGGCGCTTGCCTCTACACTGGATCAGGTCTGCCTGAAAATCTTGCAGACAGTGATGGCACGCTTACGGGTGTTAATCAGTTTGCCACCCAGGCAACCGATGAAAATCCTCCAACGGTTGGTTTGGGTGCATTAAATACGCTGGCAACAAACGCCACTGGTGCAAACGGCTATTATGGCTATTTCACAGTACTTGCACACCTAGATGGGGCGGATATCTCCTCGCAAACCGAGACCAATGTACTGAACGTGGCTGCTACCAATGATATTCCCGTCATCTCTGGCGCACAGGCGCAGACATTCTGGACTGGACGAGCTAATACTACAGTGTCTACGCCAACCTACACAACTAATCAGGTACGTTTCTCGGTCACTAATCCTGTTGCAAATTTGTTAATGCTGCAGCCAACGCAGTATGGAGCTAAAACCATTGCTGGCATCAAGGTTGGCACTACGACAGTTGCCTACGGTACACAAATAATCAATGGTGTTTCCTACGCTGTTTTTCCCGCCGCAACTGCCGGAACATACACTGCGACCTACAACTAGGTAATGCGTTCCTAATTGACGGGGAATCCGCACTACAACGCTGAAACCCTACAAACTGAGTAGCCTACCCGGCTGCTCAGTTTTGATTTATCGTCGCGCTCGCTAGGTTTAGCGATAATTTCTGCTTTGTGGCGAGTGTATTATAAAATAAGGATATATGAATGAGAAAAATGACCAACCGATAATTAATAACCATTTATCCGAGTTGAGTGCCGATCAGCCTATTCCGCCAGCTCCGGACGAGCAGAACCATATAATCCAACAAGCCTTGCCGTCCAGCGTACACTCAAAGAAATGGTTATGGGCTGGTGTTGTTTTTGTGTGTATACTCGTCGCCGCAGGTGGCACTGCTATGTTTTTGGCCTATAAAACAAACCCAGTTACTCCGATCGTATCCGCACCAAAGGTAGTTCCGCCGCTTGTCACTACAAATGCTCCTGCAACGCTTGGGCCGGGTACCTATACAGTTGGCTCTGATAAAAACATTGTCCCAGGGCTCTACTCTTTGTCCCCTGGCTCGCAGCAGTCCGGCAATTTTACTATTATTAGCCCTACCGCAAACCATAGTGTAATGCTGGATGATAATACAGACGGTACGACCAATACAAAAGAGGCGTGGGCGCAGTTATCGGCGGGTGACAAGGTCCAAATATCCGATGGCAATTTGTCTGCTGTTCATTTCAGTGCAGTTGTAACGTCACCTTCCGCACCACTAGCGCTTGCAAAACTATACGACGACGTTTTTGCCGTCACCGACACCCCCCATAGAACAAATCCTGGAAGCTACTTTATTACCGATTCACAAGACAAGGACGCCTATATCTTGATCGTAGACAAAAATCACAATATCAAGTACAATGAACCGCTTAACAGCACAGGTTTTCATGTGACTTTAGTGGACGGCGACCAAATTGCTACGATCAATATGACAACGTATCTTATGAAACCCGAAAATTAGATATTTCACCGACGGCCCACATTCTAACTCCGCCCATATGGCGACCGGGCCCTCCGCCGTCCATGATGTGTGACGCGGGATGTTCTTCGTTTATATTTTAAGAAAGCCGCTTGACAAGTGCACCATAGTGCAATACACTCACTGTAATCATCCTCGAACCGCGTAGAACGGAGAAATGAAGATGGGAGAGGCCCGGAAGGAAAAGAGGAAGAAGCTTCCCCCGCCAGTGGTCGAGGAGAAGCGCAACCCGGATTCGCAGACCTGTGCCGATGACGGCCACCCGCAGACGTCGTTCGGAGTACGGACGGTCAGCGGACAGCGGCAACGACGACCCGAATGCCGCTGTGGCGAAGAGGGTGGCAGGTGGAAGTGACCACCGCCAGAGTTGCATCGACCGCTCATGTGTGAGTGGTCGATGCGACCCATCAAACGCCGAAAGGCCTGATGAATATGGCCCGGAGAGGTTGAGCTTATAAAAGAGTTCCCCGCCCGGGTCTCTTTATGTTTTCAAGGATTATCTCGGACTGTCCATTTTACACCGTATCGTAACATAGGTAGCGATGCGATAACCAACTAAATCACCGTGACATAAGATAGTTATTTACTAAAAGGCCAAGAATGACATATTATACTCTTGTCAGGAACAATCTAGTCGACTGGATGGAGCATGTGCAGCTACGATAGTAAAACTGGCAGTAAACTGTTTGACTGTGACGACTGTGGTTGTGAGAATAGCACTAAGGCGGGGAATCATGACCCACGACCTACCGGCACTACTGTAAAGATCGGCAATCAGGAAGTCCCGCTTTACAAGTGCAAGGGGTGCGGCGCATACATTACCTGACAGCACTCATCTCACTGGTTACTCGGCTACTAGAATAGTCGAGTAATCAGTGAGAATCTAACTTTTGATTCTGATCTTAAACTGGTCGAACTCAAAGTGCTTTTGGCTATCTTGAATTTTTGCTTAAGACCTCAGTTGAGTCTTGTATACGCTTCACTCTAGGGTTACGCAAACAGTCAAGGTAGGCAATACCACAATTTGCTCTTCCGTAATTAACATGCCTAACTTATCTTGTTGAGCGACTACGTTCAACAAGATAAGAGGTGGCTAGAAAGTTCTAGCTTGCCAGAGAGAAGGAGCGTGATCATCATGATCTGCATGACGGAATCCCAGCTCAAGCCAACAATCTTGCTGGCTCCACGCGCCCGTCCCGAGATGGCACTCACACCGATGCTGGGTAACGGCGGCTGCAACATGTGCGAGTGTCCCGCTTTAACGGGAACGAGTACTCCCAGTTTTGCGAGAGTGCCAGCTGCGGGCATGAGCGGACAATGCATCGACTTCCGGGACACGACTGGTGAGGACGTTTGCGCCACAACAGCCCTGATATAGGTCGGAGTGGGTGGAGGCCCTTGTCTTCGCCCACTCCGACCTAGACTTCGCCGCCTCTTATTATCTAATGGCTACGCCAGAGTAAATTCGATTGAGTTACACCTTGTTGATTGATTTTGTTTTTATCAATGGCCATTGTACGAGGGAGGCTAGTAGTGAGGTCTTACTCTTGATCTATACGCCCCAAGATACTCATACCTCAGGGTGCCCATTTTATTACAGGTCAGTACTTTGTGGTAGAGGTAGCCCATGTGCAGCCTCAGTGGTAACGCTTGGGCTAGGTGCGTAGTTGAGATCTGCGCCTCTAGGTGGTGCACTTGGCGCACGGATAGTTCGCCACTGCGATTTCTACCTCCTCTCGGGGGCGACAGTTTTTAACAGCTGCCGTCGCGCCGGCGCCTTCCAGATCTACCCTACTCATCTTTTTTCTTTCAGGACGTCGATAGTAACCGCCTTTATTATACAGCTCAAGCACTGTACGCATTAAAATCACTAAAGGTTTAATTTGTGTCGATTATTTGATTGGGAGAGAGCCGTCGGTTTATCTTCGAGTGCAGGTATATCCCTAGCACATCCTAAACCAACTGCCCTCTCCGTCCAACACTACCACTAGTCACCACAGCGCCCTACTAGAGAGCGCTGTGGCTCCTTCTGGGCCGGCGTTGCTAGCCCTCCTCGCGCTCGGCGGCAGTCGCCTGACGATTGACTGGGTTGTTGCCCCAGCAAATCTCACCGGGCCGCGCCGAGCACATACCTGTGACTCCTTGTAGCGGACCTGTAACAGTATCTTTGCCTCGTCTTTTTTGGCCGCTTCTGTGCCCACTAGACATCTTGGGATACCCATCATTGCGTAGGTAGTTGGGATTTGACCCTGAGAAAATCTCGAGTCTTACATACTATAAGGTGATTACCGGGTATTAGCAAGTCAAGCATGGTGCACTCAACCAGATAAGTTTTATGGTGCCTCCGTCGCCTCTTCACGAGGTTTACAACACCTCAATCAACAACCGCATACTTCATGATCATCCTATTATTCCCGTATTGCAATTTTTGGTGTGAGGGAAGGGTGTTAGTCATTTGCAATGATTTACATAAAATATCTCCAAGTTGTTCGAGGGTTTTAATTAAAATAATAATGTGGTATAATAGCTTTGGTCGAAATTCGGCACGCTCACTAAGGAGCAGGAAATGGCCAGGTGCAAGCACAAAGTCACGGAGTTCGTCAACGGTGCATGGGTGACCATCACCTGTCCGAAGTGCGCCCCCACTTCAAGGAGGGGGAGGAAGGCGGACAGGAAGGCGGCGAATGCCGAGCGGAGGGAGCAGATACGAAAAAACCCCTGGAGGTGGTAGACATCCCCGGGCGGCATCCGGGAGCTCGCCACAAGAGGTAGGACGCCCATCCGAGAGGCTGGAGCTATGGATCGTCGGAAGCGACACCAGCCTCGGCGGCACAAGCCGAAGCCGAAGCTTTACAAACAGCTGATCCTCGAGGGCCACAGCTGCTCGGAAGGGCACTGTACCCCGAAGGGTCACTGCCGTAACCCTTGCTGCAAGTAGCGACAGGGGTGTGCTGAGCACAGGGGCGACTTCCCCTCATCAGGTCCGTCAAGCGCTTTAGCGCTTTTCCCACCGCCGACGCATGGCGCGGTGGGAGCATCACCTGAGTCCTTAATATTATTGAGGGTTGAGGTGAGATAGTTTTAGAACTTCATACTTTTATTAGACTGACGACCATCGCACTTACACAGCTTCTATCGCACTGCTCGTTCAACTGCAGCTTCGGCGTGGATTCTAGCAGTGTCAAAGATTGGTAGATCAGTATCGGTTTGATTAATAAGGAGCATGATTTCTGTGCAACCCAAGATGACTCCTTGCGCTCCTTCTAATTTCAGCTTTTTAATAATCTCCTGGTATTGTTTTTTGGAATCTTCTCTAATAATTCCTAGACACAGTTCATCATAGATAATATCGTGGATGATTTGGCGATCTGTGTCGTTTGGTACAACAACCTCAAGCCCAAGTTCACTGTTCAGACGGCCCTTATAAAAATCGTGCTCCATAGCGAATTTTGTGCCAAGCAATCCAATTTTAGTAACCCCCCGCAGCTTTAATGGCCTCGCCAGTTGGGTCGACGATATAAAACAGTGGAATGTTAATACTATCTTGCACCTCCTTCGCCATTTTATGCATTGTGTTTGTGCAAATCATTACGAAGTCAGCGCCACCCTTTTCGAGGTTTTGAGCAGCTTTAACCATACGGCGAGTAGCCTCGTCCCAGTTACCTATATGTTGCAATTCTTCGATTTCGCTGAAATCGAAAGAAAATATAAGACCCTGAACCGGGTGTAGGCCGCCAAGCTTCCCGCTCTACGTCTTTGATATCCCTTATAGTATAATAGAAAAGAGCTCATTCGGTTTTGGATTATGTCTGGAAACAGATAAATCCAGAGGACGGAAGGACGGCAATCATGACCACGTACAAATCGATAGTCAGAGTACTGTACGTCAATTTGCCGAGGAGTGACAACGAGCCTGTTGCGTACGCCGAGCTCTTCAATGGAGGCAGACTCTGCTCCGATGATGTATTCGCGCTAATCGACGAAGTGTGCACCGGACTGATCCCTGTCGTTACTAGGGTTGAGCCTGTCTTTTCTAGAGACAGTACCCGACTGAAAATCTGCATGAATAGTATCGGTAACGACTCTGGTCGAGCGGTCTATTGGACTACTAGCTTGCGCAGGTTGGTGATCAGCACTTTGATGCCGATCTACACCCGCAAGGTCAATGCCACTGTCAACGTTATCCCTAAGGGGGAACATGACGACGTCAAGATGACCTTGGCGCTAACGAGTGGTGAAGGATTCACAGATCTTGACCTGCAAAATTGCAGCGGCATAGGTGGGATCAAATGGATGGTCGACCGATCGACCGATCAACTCACGTTTGTCGTGGAAATGCAGGCCGGCAGTTCACAAGATGCAATTACCGCGATCGTCAAAACACTCGCAGAAGCGATCGGAGCGATGCTTAACGATCCAATCTGTCGCCTTGCGTGACATTGGAATCGGCTGACTCTACTTGGGACAACGGGGGCAATTCATCTCCGGGCATGGCGGCAACCTGCTTCAGGGGTGTCCGCAACGGGCACCCCCTTCTTTCGAAGAATAGTTATGAACACTGAATATGAACCACAGATAGTACCGGCAACTCCGGCGGATTGCGTAGATGTTGCGATAGTCAACCGAAATTCATTAATAGCAGCATATACTGGCGTTGCTCCAGCAATAACCGAGGAGGCTTTGCGCTACCATACGAATGATGATTGGCTTTCTAACAAAACTAATTATTACCAGAACTGTATACATGAAGGCGCAAAACTATCCATAGCAAAAATAGGAGAAAAAGCGATAGGTTTTGCTTTAGTAGGTCGAGAATATGCACTTTATGTACTACCGGAGTATCACGGCTCGACGGTCGGACTGCGTCTTCTCAACGATGTGGCAACAGAAATTATTAATGCCAAAAATTTGAAGAAGATTACATTTACGGTAGTACCGGGCACGGCAGCTGTAAAGTTTTACGACCAGCTTGGCTGTAAACCAACGGGTCGTGACATCTCTACAGAGTCACCAACTCTTCGTGGCGGGCAAGAACTACCCTTAATTGAGATGGAAATGACAAGAGCCGAGGCAGTGAATTCAAAAAGGCGAATCGATGCCCTGCTGACGAGACGGACGGGGCGGCTGCGCGATAATTCTTAAACTCTGCTTATCTGATTTTATGCCTCTTTCAGACTTATCGGCCTTCAGTAGTGCCCCGTCAACGCAAGTGAAATGATTTTACATATAATTAACTTCTATAATGTAGACTTGTAAATGTTGGTTGTCGCTGTTCCACACCGCGTGGTGCAAATCAGCAAAGAAGGGACTCCTGCAATGCAATCGCAAAAAAAGACACCCCAAAAGCTTACCCTCGTGTACGCACTTGAAGAGCCACCCAAAGAGTACGCAAAGTCAATATTTTTGGCCGGCAATTATCCCTTGACGCCATAAAACCTCTGTAACATACTAGTACCAGATATGAAGTTCACTATAAAGCAATTTAACGAGAAGTTCCCAACCAGCGACGCCTGCTTGGATTATCTCTGGCAAATTCACTTCGCCGACAAACCTTGTGAGAAATGTGACCTACTCGAAGGCTTCCATAAACTCCCGAAGCGCCCCGCCTACCAATGCGAATGTGGCAACCAAGTATACCCACTTGCCGGTACGCCATTTCACAAAAGTACAACTGACCTCCGCACGTGGTTCTTAGCCATCTTCTTTATGACCAATACCCGCTCGGGCATGAGCGCCTTGCAGTTCCAGCGCATAAGCGGCGTGACCTATAAGACAACTTGGCGCATCTTCAAGCAAGTCCGCCTCATGATGGCCGATGACGAAACCCCGCTCAATGACGATGTTGAAGTAGACGAAGCCTACATGCACCCGAACCCGCAAAAGCGAAGTACCGCTAAACCACATAACAGCCAAGTTGTGTTTGGTATGGTCGAGCGTGGTGGCCGAGCACGCATTAAGCATGTCAAAAGTTCCGGTGTTCGTGTCCTCATTCCTGAAATCCAAAAGCACATCGGCAAGACTGCCACGATCTACACCGACGAACACGGCTCGTATTGTTTACTTAAGCGGCGCGGCTACCAACATGAAACGATCAACCATAGCAAACGAGAGTACGTCATTGGCCATGTGCACACGCAAAACGTCGAGAACTTTTGGAGTCAATTCAAACGTGGTATTTATGGTGTGTATCGTCACTGCGACCCAAAATATTTGCAGCACTATGCCAATGAGTATGCTTTTAGATACTCGAATCGCAAGAATAATACGCCGATGTTTGAGCTAGTTTTGGCGAAATCTGGTAAATAAAAAGTTATCCCCCGATACCCAACTTACCTTTGTAATATCCATCTGTTAGAATATCAATACAGTCTCCTTTCCTTTCTATATAAATATAGGAGTGAGAGGGGTAGGCAAAATAACCATACCTACATACAAGCAAACAAAACTCAGCACAGAACATAACTCAATTAATCCAAATCCTAAATATCCAGAAACTACTTAATCTAATGTCAGACAATACGCAGAATACTAATACCAAATTAAACAACCCGGAACCAAAATACCGCAAAAAGCTCAATGAAGAACAAGTAGCAGTCCTACAAATGCTATGGAGATTCAGGTTTGCGAGTAGTGAGCAAATAGCTAAGTTTCAGCAAAAGCAAGGCAGCAAGGCTGTACAGAAACGTCTCAAGATACTGGAAGACCAAAACCTCATTGTCAAACGCTACGACAAGTCCTACAAACTTAAAGGGAAGCCGGCCGCTTACTATTTGACGCCGCATGGTGCTCGCGCGCTGGAAATGCACAAACCACGCGAAGCTGACGAACCAATTAACATAAAGCGTATCTACAAGGACAAAGATGCCAGCGAAGGCTTTATTGAACATTGCAAGAATGTATTAAGCGTGTATCTTACGCTCAAGAATCTTTATCCTGGCGAAAAGCTCTACTTTATTACTAAAAGCCGCCTGAGCTACGAAAAATTCGACTTTATGCCAAGTCCATTGCAAGATGCCTGTATTTGTATTAGAACGAGCAAAGGAGATCGGTACTTCTTTTTGGATATCTTTGAGGATAGCCAACCATTCTTTGTACTCATTCGACGTATAAAGAAGTACTTGGAATATGCCGGCAGTGGTGACTGGGAACAATACGACGAGGATGGTGGGCTACCGACAATCTTGCTTGTTGTACAGAACAAGAGTGTGCATAAACGGCTTAGGAAACGAATAGCCTACGAGTTACGCGAGGGTTACGAGGAGCTTACTTTTGCTACGGCAAGACTGGAGCATATCTTGAACCCTGAGTACAAAGGCAATGTATGGTTTCCAGTGGATGAAGGTGGGGATAATCCGGATGAACTGTTAAAACCCGTAACGCTCACGAAGCTTCCGCGAGCGGATGATTAACACTTCCATTTTTGCAGGGCAAAGGTGGAAGCCCCTGTTTCCTGGAGGGAAATAGGCTTAATCACCAGCGGCCAATTTACAACACATGCGACTTGTTGTAAAATAGAGTAAACGCGTTGACCTGGCCTTATGCCAAATAAGGGTGTCACCAGTGAGCGGCAGGAAGAAATCTGCATAGCAGAAAGTAGAATCTGACGGCAGAGCTCCGTTATCATAGCTGCGACCGTTGTCTGACGGTTCACAAGCGCTTGCATGGCAACATGCGGCGAAAGCCAGGGTGGTACCACGAAATAATTTCGTCCCTCGGCTTGCATAACCTTTTTGGTTGTGTGAGTCGAGGGATTTTTGATTACAATAAATAAGGAGCGGAACGGATGAAATACGACGCACATGAAATAGAAGAAAGGTGGAAGGCTTTTTGGGCAACCGAAAATGTCTTTAGTTTTGATGCAACAAGCAAGGCGCCTCTCTATGTCGTCGATACGCCACCGCCTTACGTTTCGGCAGACCACCTGCACGCCGGACACATCATGTCCTACGCCCAGGCCGAGTTTATTGTGCGTTACAAACGCATGCGTGGCTTTAACGTGTACTATCCGATGGGTTTTGACGATAACGGTCTACCGACTGAGCGCTTTGTTGAAAAGAAGTACAAAGTAGATAAAAGTAAAATAACCCGGCCGGAGTTTGTAAAACTCTGCCTTGAAGAAACCCAGAAAGGTGCGGCCACCTACCGCCAATTGTGGCAGGATTTAGGTATTTCGGTTGATTGGAACCACACCTACAGCACGATCAACGAGCACTCGCAGCGCATAGCCCAGGCTTCTTTTATTGACCTCTACAACAAAGGCCATCTATACCGTGCCGAAAAGCCGGTTATGTGGTGTATACATTGTCAAACCACGCTTGCCCAGGCTGATCTTGAAGACATGAAGCGCGAGACCGATTTTGTGCATATTGAAGTACCAGTTGAGGGCGGCGGTATGCTAACCTTTGCAACTACGCGACCAGAGATGTACCCATCATGCGTTGGTATTTCCATACACCCGGGCGACAAGCGCTACCAAAAATACGTTGGCAAGATTGTGACAATGCCGCTTACCAACAAGAAGCTCCTGCTGACAACCGACGAAAAGATTGATCCGGGCTTTGGTACCGGCGTTGTGTACTACTGTAGCAGCGGTGATGCGCAGTTCTTGGATTGGGAAACTCGGCACCCAATTGCCGATACCGACAAAGTTTACCTTCTTGGTCCAGATGGACACATGAACGCCAATGCCGGTAAGTACGAAGGGCTGACTATTACCGAAGCCAAACTGCAAATTACCGCTGATCTCACCGAGCTTGGCGTAGTTAAAAAAGTTGAGAAGATAGAGCAAGTTGTTAATGTTCACGAGCGCTGCGATACCCCGATTGAATACATTACCAGCAAGCAATGGTTTATCAAGATCGCTGGCCAAAAGGAAAAGTGGCTTGAGCAAGGTCGGCAAATTAATTGGTATCCTGAATCTCGCCGTAACGATTATGAGACTTGGGTAAATGGCCTTGTGTGGGACTGGTGTGTATCGCGCCAGCGCTATTACGGCGTACCGATTCCAATATGGTACGACAAAAAGACGGGCGAGCCGGTTTTGCCGGATATTAGCGAACTGCCCGTTGACCCCACACAGTACACGCCAAGAGGCTACAAAGCTGAGGATTTGCTACCAGAAAACGATGTGCTCGATACATGGGCGACTTCTTCACTGTCGCCGCAAATAATCGCGGGGCTTATTAAAGATGAAGAAACGCAGAAGCGGCTTTATCCAGCAACGCTGCGTCCGAACGCCTTTGAGATTATCCGCACGTGGGACTTTTACAGCATCGTGCGCGGTTACTACGAAAACGGTCATTTGCCATTCCGCGACATAATGATTTCAGGGCACGGGCTTGCCGAGGATGGGCGTAAGCTTTCTAAGCGGCTTAGCAATTATCTACCATCGCAAGAGCTGATCGCCAAGTATGGCGCTGATGCAATCCGCTATTGGGCAACCGGCGCACGGCTCGGGCAAAATCTGCATTTTAGTGAGACAGAAATTGGTATGGGCCACAAGACAGCCGTAAAGCTACACAACGTCGCTCGATTTCTCAGTATGCATATTGAAACTACTGACGACGGCGAGCTGGAGCATGCTGATGCGTGGATATTGCATGAGTTGAACGCTACCATCCAGGGAGTAACGAAAGCATTTGAAGAATATGCGTACAGTCGGGCTCGTGACATATTGGATGGGTTCTTTTGGTCAAAGTTCGCAGACTACTACATCGAGTTCATCAAGTACCGTTTGTTCGGTGAAGATGCTAGCTCAAAAACTGCTGCCATTCAGACACTTAAGGCGGTTTTCTTGGCAGTGCTTAAGATGTACGCGCCGATTATGCCGTTTATAACTGAGCAAATCTACCAAGACTTATACAAAGAGCGCGAGGGAGTAAAAAGCATTCATCTGAATAGTTGGCCGGAAGAAATGGCATTAAATAGTGACTTACATATTGACGACTTCCCGCAAGCTCTGGCGGCTATTGATGAGATTCGTAAGCATAAGGCTGAGCAGCAACTATCTCTTGGTAAAGAGCTCGATAGCTATACTCTAAAAACGCAGCTTGATTTAATAAAATACGATGAGTTGGTGCGAAAAGTCGGACGAATAAAAGAAATCAAACGATAGTTTTTACAAGATAAACGAGCATCTCATTTAAAATGCTCGTTTATCTACATCACATCCTAGCGTACTGTAATAGGAGTTTTCCGAAAAGCGTAAACAAATACGCTCTGGTGGTCGCCACCACCAGAACCACCGTCGTGACCATGCCTAATAAGCATTGCCTCTGCCGACCGTGCATGTGCGGCATTTATCGCTGCCCTGTAAATCCACATGTCATTGGTGCGATGTACGCGATGGTCACCAAATAAGCGGTTGTTGATATCGCTTGCGATTCCAACATACCAGCTTGATTTTAAATCATTCGGGAAGTTTGCTGCTAGCCAGCCTGTAACTTCCCCAAAGATTGACTGATCCGTCATACCTTATACCGAACCTACTCTGTTAGTTATTTATATTTTTGCGATGCGAGTAGCCATCGCTCGACCTTTTGGTATTTGTGTTGCCCGACCCACCCCACGGGGCGCATAACCAACTCTATAATATCATCCGAGTATCGTATTCGCAACATATAAATGTTATGTAATATTGACACGGAGTCACCGCTTATGTTACTATTGCTACATGAGTAACTACAATTCAATCACAGAAAAGGTTACAAAGCTCAGAGAACAAAGCGCGCTTACGCAAGAGGACGTTGCCAAAAAACTTGGCATTAGTCGCCAGCGATGGATTCTTGTCGAAAAAGGCGAACGCGATCTAAGCACGGAGGAGCTCGGCAAACTTGCCGAGTTGTTCGGGATAGATGTCGCCGATTTTTTTGAGGAAATACCGAATCTCAAAAAATTTCGACAGATGTATTTCGCATGCCTTAAATTTACAGCCAACCATCATGGCAATGTGCCAAAGACGAAACTCGCAAAGCTTCTATATCTAGCCGACTTTAAGAGTTTCTTTGAGAACCTAGAGCCAATGAGCGGTGTGAAGTATCGTCGCCTTGAATACGGGCCAGTACCGGATGTCTTCTTTTCTATTACGGACGACCTACTCGAACGAGGCAAAATAAAGATTGAATTGCTAGATGGTGGAGCTCAAATGATCTCATCTAATACCCGAGAGGAAGACTTTAGCGAACTTTCTGAGGATGAGCTTGCAAGTATAAAGCAAATCTGTGAATTATGGAAAGATAAAAAGACCCAAGAAATAGTTAGCTTTACTCATGAGCAGAAACCATGGAGGATGTGCCGCGATGGTGAATATATCCCGTATAGTCTGATTATCCAGGAAGATCCAGAACATGTTTACCAGCCGCTTGCCTAATGATAGCGATTACCGCATCATATTTAGCCCATATGCCGAAAGACATTACATAAAAAGATTCGCCAAAGATTATAAAGGGAAACAATGGACAGTAACTCAGGATTCTATCTTTCAAGATCTCAAGCGCGTCCATGCCCTAACTGATTCGCAACAAGTGGATGAATTAAAGCATGGTGATGATTGCATTCTATTTAAGTACGACTTTGCCGTCGCACAAACAAAAATATCTCCAAAGGCGTCGGGGAATAGATGTTTAATATTTCTCGATACTACACGTCAACTCCAGACGGTTTTACTGATGTATGGCAAAGGAGATTTGCCCAAGAACCAGCAAGAAACATCGTATATCTTAGGTGTTGCTCAAAGTGAGTTTCCTGAACTTTGGCGGCGGCTGAACTAGGCCTAGCGCTACTTAACCTTCTTGTTGATCCGCTTAATTACCTTTTGGAACCGCTCTAGTCCTTGCGGATGATCGAGTTGGATCCTCTCCTTTTCAAGTTTTTTGTTAATTTTTTCTTGTCTCTCTTGATCTTTCTTTTTTGGTTTAGATGATTCTTTATTAGTCATACATAAAGTATAACTTAGATTGTTAACTATGGTTTGAGGGGATAATTGCCTTTTGGCCGGACCTACTCCCCGTTCGTCAGACGTTGCGTCTTGGCGCCCACGCGCTATCGAACTTCTGCGCGCGGCGGGATACGACGGCGTTGTATTCATTCCTGAGCTACGCGATGGTCGTGAACACGACTGGGAAGCTCAGGTTGAGTGGGAGGAACGCTGCCTCAACCTGGCAGACTGCATACTGTTCTGGCTGCCGCGTCAGTTCGCGACGATGCCCGGATTCAACACCAACGACGAATGGGGGGTGTGGAAAGACTCGGGCAAGGCAGTTTTTGGCGCGCCACCACAGGCGGATAGGACCGCCTATCAGCGATACTACGCCAAAAAACTGCTGGTGCCCTACGCGGAAACGCTCGAAGAAACGGTTCGGCTGGCAATTACCGAACTGGGCGATGGTGCGCTGCGCAAGGGCGGTGAACGCGAGGTGCCCTTGCCTATTTGGCGAACGGCGTCGTTTCAGCAATGGTACGAGGCGCAAAAAGATGCCGGCAACGTGCTCGTCCATGCAAGGCAAGTCTTTGCGTACCGAGCACGCCGCAAGCAAGTCATGTACCTGTGGACTTTGCACGTTGATGTCTATGTACGTGCCGAAAAACGTCACAAAGCAAACGAGCTGGTGATGTCTCGTACTGATGTAGTGGCGGTGCTGCTATACCAGCGAGGAGCTACGCCAAGAGATACGACTATCGTGATGGTGCAAGAGTTTCGTTCGCCCGTTTCGAATAGCGACGGGCTAGTGTGTGAACTGCCCGGAGGCTCAAGCTTTGACGAAAGTCTGAGCGCGCGAGAAATAGCCGCGGATGAAGTTCGAGAGGAAGCCGGGTTGAGTATTGCGCTCAATCGCCTGGTATACCACGGCGAAGCGCAGCTTGTGGCGACCTTTTCGGCGCATCGGATGCGGCTGTTTTCGGTGGAGCTTACGCCGGAAGAGCTTGCATGGGTCATGGAGCAAGCAGCCAGCGGTGCAACCTTCGGAAGTGACGCCAATGAGCGCACGAGTATCAAGACTACTACCGTCGGTGCCATAATGGCAGGAGCCGCGAGCGCGACAGAGCGCGTGCGCAGCGTCGACTGGTCGACGATCGGTGCAATCTGGACTGTGCTTGACGAGATTTACGCACAGCACTAGTACCCAGCCCGGAGAGCGGTCGTTCTCCGGGCACTTGAATTAACCCCGTATTATCATGTATCTTAATTCAAACGAGTGGCGACCATGTACGGTCGCCACTCGCTGTGGGGAGAAACCCCTCATTCCTGGTCACTCCCCTGCGCCTTTCAGCTCCTGTGGGGTCTTGAGGAACACGTCGTATTTGCGACCTGGACGGCCACGTACTCGCTGGTTATATCATATTTATAAATACTTGCCACGCATCAGGTAATGAATGCGCTGCATCGAAAGTAAATCATTCAACATCGTTTAATCGTATTAATATTTCCTCCGCCCCAGTTGCCCTATCGTGCAGCATTCTGTTTATGTTACTCATAAAATCATCATGACTAATTCCATCTTGCAACATCTTTCGAAGCTTGTATCTTTTTGGAAAATTGAGCTGTCCGCGTAATTTTAATATTAATTCTTCGGGCGTGTCTCCCAGTTCTTTAACTTTTTCTTCAAGCTCCTCCGCGACTGAATTCGTCATGTCGATCAGATCATAAGTACGTGCAAACGCCTCGGCCTCATCTAGCTCTTCAAGATACCGAATCGTATCGCCGACTGTTTCAAAAATAAGTGCCTTGTCTATTAAGATATCGAACTGGACCCTTGGTTTGGGGTCGGGATTGTCCTGGGTTGGCTCAAGAGAATCAATAAAGGCCTCGGCAAGATCTGCTCGAACATTCCAAGCCTCGCGTAGTTCAGAGGTATCAGTTGTTTCATTTAGTAGCATGCTGATGATTACAGCGTTGATTCTATCTAAGTCGTGTGTAAAAATCTCCGCCTTGGATCGTTCTGTTTCGTTGTTTGGAGCTTTGCGTTCTGTCGGTTCCATAGTATTTATTAAACCACATCAGACAAGCCACTTAATGCGCGGCCTCTAGTTTTTCCGGTGTAGCGGTCTGACGCCGGTGACCTCGAAGTAAGCTCTGAGAGCGGTCCGCCGGTCGCCCCGCTTCCCTCCCGGGCAATTTTCTTTTAGAATCGTTTGTTCGCAGAAATAATCGAAAGATGCAATTACTCTACTTTTGAGCCAACAGGTTTACGCATCTTTCACTTCATAAATCATACTTGCGTACCTTCACTCCAGTGCGAGAGCTCGACGTAGCTCATCCATACTAATTGCGCAACACGGAATAGGTCTTGGTATACTATTAGTATGACCTACAATAAAGCAGTCGTTCCCGATAATATAGCAGTCTATCGTGATGTTATACAAAACGACTTCCCTCAACTGCCTATAACTACCATAAAAATTATTGGCAGCGGAGAGGATCGAGTTGCAGTTCTTGTGAATGATGAGATCGTATTCCGCTTGCCATCAGATGCAATTGGTACTGACGCTCAGGATGACACCAAGAATACTAACATGGAATATCATACCCTTCTAAAACTCAACGGTCTACCCTTTCAGACTCCTCGCCCAATGTATATATCACCGGGTGGACGATATTTTGGTTACAGGATTCTTCAAGGAGAGCATCCGAACAATAAGCTGAAGAACTCAGTCTCAGATGTGTTCCTGCGTCAATGGGTAGCGGCTCGTCAGGCTATCTCAAGACAACTGTCACTAATAGATGCCGCCCTGCTCGGTATTCCAACATATTCATGGGACCAGGAACTAAACCGAGCTAAGAATCTACCTGATTCTGTTCTTTCATTGGATACTCAATCAAAGCTCAAAGACGATATCGAATATGCCGAAACTTTCGAGGTTCAGTCAGAACTGGAGTTTACGCACAATGATCTTAATCTTGATAACCTTCTTGTTGATTCATCGGGCGAGCTGATAGTTGGCGTACTCGATTTCGGTGATGCCCATGTTGCTCCTCGGTCTTCAGATTATTACGTATGGGACAAATGGCCACAGGAGGTCATGGAACGTATTGCCAAGATTGCCGCAGAGCAACAGGACAAGTTTAACGTCCGACTTGCACGCGCCGTTCACCGCATATATGTTGGATCTGATCTTTACGAAGCTGTTAGACAGAAGGACTCCCGAGCTATTACTATGTATGCCGCTGAACTTGAAAGATGCTACGCTCAGTAAGTTAAATCTAAGATCGAGGAGCCATGCATAGGGAAGCCATGCTCTTTGGATAGTTTACTTATTATAGTATTTATTTTAAAGTAATATTGGTTCATGCATTACCGCTCAACCAAGCACGTTCACAATTCGCTCGTCCCAAAAAAAGGAGCTGACGGCAATGTCCAACAAGACGGTAGCACAGACCCTCTCCAAGCTGATTGAGGATGGCGTGTTCAATTCAAGGCTAGAAGATCTCTTGGACATGACGTACCGTCTCGGTCCCCCGGACTCATGGTATCGGAGGATCAAGACGGAAAGCGGTCAGCAGGAGGCTGAGCGCCTGCTCACGGAGTTGGTTCAGCAATGGCACTACGACGTGTACGCGCCGTCCCCGAAAGATGTCGCATTGGGTCTTGCGGCTCTTGCTAGGGTCAAGAAAGGCACAGTCGTCGACATTACCGCTTGCAAGGCCAAGCGTAGGTCGTCTTCTTTCTACCTCGACCACACGCACCATAAATTCGTCGCCGTCAACACGACGGTCTTCGGGACCGACGACCAGTCGAGGCAGGGCCATATCTTTGACCCTCAGCCGTATGATGGACTCGGTCTCCAGGCTGTTATCCTTGAGACTGGGATCGGCTGTCGGCAACCACAGGCCGAAGTCACCCTGGTGCTGCCTCCCAGGGGCACGGCGACGTCCGCCCCTAAGAAGGGAGAACTCGTCTTCGTCAGGTTCGATATCTACGGTGAGTGGAGTGCGAGCAGATACACAGTATTCGACAGCGCGGGCAAGGTCGTTGAGGACACCGGTCTGGCGCTAAAATACATACTCGGCATGGTGCCCAACAGGCACGTGCGGGTCACGGAATACGCCAACAACAGCTTCACCACGCTGCTCGGATTCCCTGACGCCGAAACGTGCGTTGCGACTCATCTGCCGAGTCTCGGCGAGTACTTCTCGATCATGGCCGAGAAGTTGGTAGCGGAGGCCGAGTTGACGCGTAGGACGGATCGGACGAAGTCGCCGGGCTAGCAACATGACGAGCCAAAAACTAAGCACCAGGGGTAACCTCCCTTATCAGGTTCGTCAAGCGCTTTAGCGCTTTTCCCCACCGCCGACGCATAGTGCGGTGGGGGTACCACCTGAGTTCTTAATGTCATTGAGAGTTGAGGTGAGATAGTATTTTAGTTTAGTGTCGTTCATCAAAGTGAGTTCTGTTGTTGGCATACGGTCGACAGTATCAGGGTTGTATTACATTAAAATTTTCCAGATAGATCAATCGAGTTGTCATGAGCATGACGATCGAGACGACTACCACTGGTAATCTACTCGCTGTCTACAATGTCTCGTACGCAGTCCGCTTCACGCTGTCAGGACAGCTCGAGGAAGCAGCCAGGCTACTCCTCGCCACCTTCCGTTTCCACTACTTGTTGATCAGGGAGCACTTCGAGGCTTCCAGTGGGGACGGAACCTGTGCTGAACTGCAAGCTGCCATGCATGGCAAGGGTGCTCCCGACGGAGAAAGTGACGCCTATGCGCGCCTCGAAGCCGCGCTTCGTCACGAGCTCCGTTGCACTTCTGAAGACTGGGGTTTGTTCGAGCCCTCGCTAACCATAGAGCGCTGATCGCGCTATCCGCCCGCCGATCCGGAGAAATAATAGGTCGGCACACAGCCTACGTCTGGACACAAAGTATCGAGGCGTAAAGTTACGAATATCTTTAGAATAATATGACCTTTTCCAAAAAGACTAATAGAACAGAACTACACTTATACGGTTTAGAGGAATTGTGATGACCGTGTACGGCTTAGATAGTTGGTTATTAAACGAAAGATGCCAACCTAACTACTGAGGTGAGTAGATAAAATCCACTCTGTATAACAAAATCTAGAATCGAGGTTCGCTGATAATATATTGTTGCCTATGTGTCAAGAAATCCTTGCATGGTATCGGCCAAAATCATGCCACCACGAGTATTGAGGTGTACTCCGTCTACGTGATATTTCCAGCCATTCATCTTGGCTATTTCGTCGAAGCTGTGATGCAAGATGAACTCACGCCAATAATAGTCACGAAAGAACGAACGAAAGCGAAACTCGGTAAAGGCTTTGCCCGGCTCTGCTTCAATTTGTTCTTGAAATTTTTCATAAAATGGAATGTAATTAACATTTTCCTGCCGTGCAACGTCTTTAATGATAGCAGCAAATTCTTTAAATAGTTTGTTAAGCTCGGCCTGTTTTGGGTCGTTCGAATTTGGATCTTCACCAACAAGAGCCAATGATGTTAAACCAATCTTGGCTGACGTCTTCGACTTGAGCTCCCGGACGATTGATTCAAGGTTTTCTCTAAACCATTTGGGTGATGATTTTTCAGGTAGCTTTTTCCAGCCACCAAGCATTTTTTGCACGTTTGGGAAGACTTCGTTAAGAATGTCGTTCGCCCCAATGATAAGAATAACGCGATTGGGGTGAAGAGCTATGGTCTTCGGCAGACGTTGCAACGTGCTGTATGCTACATCTCCCCCTACGCCACGATTTACAAATGTAAATCTTTTATTCTGGGGTCGTTTCTCTAGTTCTTTAATCCAATTAAAAACACCTCTTGCCGCTGCCGTGCTACTGCCTACGCAAGCAACTATTTCTGGGTCTGTATATTTCTGCATCTGGTTTTTCATCTATCCTCCATTACTTTAGCGACTCTAATCAAATGATCACGCATTCAAACGTGCTATTTCAGGTGAAGATTTAATAGCATACCCGAATAACTTCTTTCATATTTCAATCATAATCAATAATACATTAACTTTCAATATTTATTGAAAGACCTTTCTATGTCATAATTAATAAATATGGATACAACATACCAAGCATTATCCGAATTTTTTAAGGCGGGCGGTATGACAGGAAGTATGTCAAAAGTGTTAGCCTACCTAACCATCTGTGAACCTTCCGTACAGACTGCTGCAGACATTGAATCGGAACTGCGTTTATCAAAGGGTTCTGTGAATATGGCGTTGAACAGCCTACTACGCGCTAAGATTATACAAAGCAGGCATACCTCAAAAGATGGACGTTTTTTAGAATATGAACTTGATGTCCGCGGTTGGGAGCGGGCGATCGCTTATAGACTACTGTCTTTGAAAACCGCAGTTCAAGTCGCCAACGACGGTCTAGCGCGTGCTCCGCACAACAAGCGACTCCTCGAAATGCACAAAGTATATGATAGATTTTTATCGCAGTTCAATAATTTTACAAAGTTCTATAATCTATAAGTCAGCGGTGGTGCCTGATGTTAAACAACTCTTCTCTGTATATAAGAACGTGTCTGCGTCGTAGTTTCCCCGCAACTAAAGGGCACAGTCGATCAGTTCACTATACATGGCAACCGTAGCGAATTATAACCTGTTATCCTGCGGCATCAAACTGGCTGGCGTAGAGTGAGCTATAAAATCCACCCTTTTTGACGAGCTCGTCATGCGTCCCTTGCTCGACAATATTCCCACCGTCCATAACAAGAATCTTATCTGCGTTACGAATTGTTGAAAGACGGTGTGCAATCACGAAACTCGTTCGTCCATGCATTAACCGTTCCATCGCCTGCTGGATAAGAGCTTCGGTGCGGGTATCGACCGAGCTTGTTGCCTCGTCCAATATGAGCATTGGAGCGTTCGCAAGCATAGCCCGTGCGATAGTGAGGAGCTGCTTCTCACCTGTCGAGATGTTGTCTGTTTCTTCACCCAGTATCGTATCATAGCCCTTTGGAAGCGTGCGAATAAAGTGGTCGGCGTGTGTTGCCTTGGCGGCAGCAATTATTTCTTCTTTCGTTGCATCAGCTTTTCCATATGAAATGTTATCGGCAATTGTTCCATTAAATAGCCACGTATCTTGAAGTACCATGCCGAAAAGTTTTCGTACGTCAGATCGAGCCAATTGTTTACTGTCTATCCCGTCGATCAATATACTACCACTATTGACATCGTAAAATCGCATTAAAAGATTAACGATTGTTGTCTTCCCTGCGCCAGTAGGCCCGACAATTGCTACATTCTGTCCTGGCTTTATCTTGGCGCTGAAATTTTTAATAATCGGTGTGCCTTCGACATAGCTGAAGTTTACGTTTTTAAAGACAACATCTCCGGAAGGTTTTTGAGGCATAACAGCGGTTGCAATATCCTGAGACTCTTCAGGTTCATCAAGAAAATCAAAGACGCGTTCTGCCGCCGCAACGGTAACCTGCATAACATTTGCAACGTTAGCGGTCTGCATGATTGGTTGCGTGAACTGGTTCATATACTGAATAAACGCTTGTATGTCACCGATACTTAGCCGCCCATTAATTGCGAGCCAACCACCCATAACCGCCACACAGACAAATCCAAGATTGCTAATAAACTGCATGATCGGCATCATAAGCCCTGACATGAATTGTGACTTCCAACCATTCTTAAATAATTGTTGGTTAGTTCTTGAGAAAGTATCTATTGAATGCGCTTCCCCGTTGTATGTTCGCATAACGATATGGCCGGAAAACATCTCTTCAACATGCCCATCAAGTTGACCTAAGCTATTCTGTTGACCCATGAAGTAGCGCTGAGACTGCTTGACGATAAAAGAGATGATCCCCATGCTGATCGGAAGCACAGTAACGGCGACAAGTGTCAATTGCCAACTGATCGTAAGCATCATGATTAAGATACCGATGATTGTCACGACTGATGTAACGATTTGCGTTGCACTCTGATTTAAGCTCTGCCCGATTGTATCAATATCATTTGTCACACGACTGATCACCTCACCATATGGATGATGATCAAAGTACCCTAATGTCATCCGATTAATCTTCAGTGATATGTCTTGGCGAAGTCGATATACGAGATTTTGCGTGATATCCGTCATCACCCAACTTTGAATAAAAGAGAAAAGCGAACTGATGATATACAGCATCACGAGCCATATGCCGATGACCATAATTGCCTGATAGTCTATGCCAGGGCGGCCTTTTGAGAAATCGATTGCTCGCAACACATCTTGTTGAGCTGATGGTATCTGTTTCTTCTCGCTTGCCGAGAGATGATTGAGAATTGTTGCTCCTGTGGTGCCAGCGGGTAACTTTGCGCCTTTAGGTAGATTGCCTATTACTCTATCGTATGCCCGTCCTGCAACATATCCCTCCACCACTTTATTTGTCATATTTCCAAGGATACGCGGGCTCACTATCATGAATATGGTACTTGCAATGGCGAATACCGCAACGATAATTAGCCTAAGTGTATGGGGTCGCAAATAGCTTGCAATTGTTTTTAGGGTTTTCTTAACATGTTTTGGCTTTTGGCCAGGTGCGCCGACCATTGCGCCTGGGCCGCGGCCAAACACCGGAGGATTATTTGGCTTCATGAGGCAACTCCTTCAATCTCGGCTGTAGATAGTTGCGACTCTGCAATCTCACGGTATACTTTGGATGATTTGAGGAGTGTCTGATGTGTTCCTTTATCGACGATCTTTCCGTTATCAAGAACTATAATCTGATCGGCATGCATAATCGAACTGATACGTTGAGCAACAATGATAACTGTCCTGTCAACCGTCTCCTCGGCAAGTGCCCGTCGAAGAGCTGCATCTGTTTTAAGGTCAAGTGCCGAGAAACTGTCGTCGAAAAGATAGATGGCAGGTTGTTTTGCAATTGCACGGGCAATTGATAATCGTTGTTTCTGGCCGCCAGATAAATTTGAACCGCCACGCGCCACCTGATCTTTGTACTTTTCTGGCAGGGAACTAATGAATTCTGTTGCTTGTGCGATGTGCGCGGCTTTTTCAATCTGCTTCTGCGATACGTGACTGCCGTATCCAATATTACTTGCAACTGTTCCAGAAAATAACGTCGCTTTTTGTGCCGCGTACCCTATGTTTCTTCGGATATCCGCCTGTCGCACCGAACGGATGTCAATGCCATCAAGCAGAATTACACCATCCTTGACATCATAGAGTCGAGGAATAAGATTGACGAGTGTCGACTTACCGCTTCCCGTTCCGCCGATAATTGCCGTCGTTTCGCCAGGTCTAGCTGTAAACGAGATATGTGAGAGAACTGGTTCTTCGGAATCGGAATAACCAAAACTGACGTCTTTGAACTCAATCTCCCCTTTCACATCTTTTGGCAGTGCCTGGGGCTGCTCTGGATCACGAACAGTTGGTTCACTTTTAAGTACCTCGTTGATACGGCTAGCAGACACTAATGCACGTGGGGCAAGAATGAAGATAAATGAGAGCATCAAAAAAGCCATAATAGCCTGCGTTGCATATTGCATGAATGCCAGCATGTCTCCTAGCTGCAGGCTCCCCGTATCGATGTAATGAGCTCCTATCCAGATAATTACAAGAGAAGTCAGGCTCATGATCAGCATCATACTTGGTTGCAAAACAACCATTGCACGGTTAACAAAAAGGTTGAGTTTAACCGACTGCCTGTTTGCAGTATCGAACTTTTTTTCCTCGAAGGCTTCTTTATGGAAGGCGCGGATAACTCGTATGCCTGTCAACATCTCGCGGGTAACGAGACTTAATCGATCGACGAGAAGCTGAATCTTTTTAAACTTAGGTACAACGATAATGAATAGTGCGACGATAATAGCAATGAGTGTTCCAATAGCGACTGCCATGATCCATGACATAGCTGGCGACAATTGATGTGCTTTGATGATTGCCCCGACGCCCATAAATGGCGCAACAAGTGCCATACGGAGCAAAAGAACAAGCGTTTGTTGTAGCTGCTGCATATCGTTGGTCGCACGAGTAATGAGCGATGCGGTCGAGAAAGTATTGAACTCATTGAGAGAAAAGTTTTCAACTTTTGTAAAAAGCGCAAGTCGTAGGCGGCGAACAAACCCCGTCCCTATACGGGAGGATGCAAAGCTCACGCCAACAGTGCAAAAACCTCCCAGCAACGTGATAAGAAGCATCCAAAGACCGGTAGTAAGGATGTAATTTGTGTCGCTTCCTATTATTCCTTTGTTTATGATGGTTGCCATATAATCTGGCAGGCTCAATGTAACTGCCGTTTGACCATAAACAAGCGCCACCAAAATGGCAAACCACAAAAGATACGGGATAAAATAACGAACCAATTGACGCATATACTATATTGTATAGTACGCTACTTGAGGTAATTTCGGTAGATACAAGATGCCGATTGTGAATACCCTGTCTCGTGCTAGGTATGCGAGAGCACGTATTCTGCAACGGCACGCATTGCAGCCTTAGCTTCAGGCACATACGATGCAAAGAAATGCCATCCATGCCACATGCCCTCACCTACAAATAAGGTGACCGGTACACCGGCGCGTTTGGCATGCTTAGCAACTGTCTCGGAATCACTCAATACCATCTCGTCTGAACCGACATGAATCAGCAAAGGGGGCAGTCCCTTAAGATTGGCATACACTGGTGAAATAAAGGGAATATACCTAGACTGCAGTTGAGCGTACGCAGCGGCAAAAAATTCTAATTTGTCACTATTGAGAAGCACGTCTTTACTATTATTTGAACTATAGCTCTTACCACTAAAGGTGGCATCGAGTGCAGGTGATAAAAGTACGACACAGGCTGGTTGTGGCAGGTTAGCGTCTCGAAATCTCATCACGGACGCTAAGGCTAAACCACCGCCTGCTGAGTCGCCCGCGATCACCACTTTCTTTACATTGAACGTTTTATCCTGGATGAGCATCTCCCAAACCTTCTGGATTTGCTCAAGTGCAGTTGGATAAGGATTCTCTGGCGCTAGGCCGTAGTCTACCGCGAGTACTGTAGCATTACACATTTTAGCTAGGCGTGCCATATGCTGGAGGTGACTTTTTGGAGAACCAAACGTGAAGCCTCCACCGTGAAGATACATGATCGTTCGTTGTGTCGTCTTTGTTTGCCGTATCCAAGCGATGGGGACATCGGCGATACGGGACTCCTTAACTGCAGAGCGTGTTGGAAAAAGAAGAGCCATATTGCGTTCAAAGCGCTGTCGTTGAATGGTGATACGTGACCTATCGTAGCCCTTCTTCCCGCTCGTTCCTCTTAACATGCGTCGCACGATTTTAGCTTGAGGACTTACCATTACTATTAATAATACCATCCTCTACGACCTAGCCCCCTATTACTGAATTTTAGAGACCAGCTTAATCCAGCCAGTGGCATGGTTAAAGTTGCCCAGATCAAGCGGACAACGTATTATGAATAACATGCCACACGTCGATATTTACTACAAAGAGCCTGAAGTGTTACGCGAACAACATACGACGATAACGTCTGTGCTTTGCGATATGCTCCCTAGACAGCTCACTTGCGTAGACGACGCAGGTGAACCGATTCTCGTCAAACCTGAGATGGTTAAAATTCGCTTCATTGTCGGTTCGCAATATGATACACACACTAAAGATTTTGAAGTGAGAGTTTTTGCTCGTGATTTTAAATCCCGCAGACCGCACTATCAGAGCTATAGCAATGAGCTTCAGGACGCTATTGGCCATCATCTGCCACAAGGCTCAACCATCAACGTATTGTATGTGCCCATTACCGCCTTTGCTGCCGGTGTCGCTGTTGGCACGTAACCAAGATATCAGTCCACTCGCAGTCGGGTGCATGTATATACCCGTGTAGTTTTCGCCTGGTTTATACACATTTAATTACTGCAATCCCGCGTCGTGTTACGGATAGTGTGTACTGGGCAGCTGATTGTCCTCTTGTCATTTTATAGAAAAGATTATAAAATGGTCCCGACCTAGTTCGTGACTGGTTTCTAAGGAGATCCTGAAATGAAAATCGGCAAAGGACGTAAGCCTGCGCGCGTCAGCCGCGACGGTCGCACCGCATCGTCTTGCGCAGACCACGCAGGCAAGACGACGTACAGTACCGAAACAGCTGCCCGTGAGAGCACAGCATCGAATGTGCTCTTTGCCTTTCACTGCAGCCAGTGCGAGCAATGGTGGATGTCGTAGCATCTTCCCTAGCCGCGGGTCCGGCGTTCTATCATGACGCTGCATGCCGCCCGTTCCCAGCAAGGGACGGGCGGCATATGTACTTTTATGTCTAAAGATACATCGTAATAGTTTTATCTCATACACTGAGGCCACTGCAGCCAGCCGGGCAAATGGATCGAGTATTGCAGTAAGTGCGGTCGGTACATCGCTGGCACATGCTCGGTAGGAGATCTTCATGGCTTTCATAGTGGCTTCAGCGCTCAGGTCGCCAATAAGGTAGCCCTGTTGTCTATAGTGAGCTTTCACCAATCACCTGAGAATACTACTGGATACGATCGAGCAACGATAGACTCATCGTGGAGTGTTTTATCAACTACGTCCGTAAGATAGGCAAAATAATCTAAGCGGAACGCCTGCTTCTGCGCTAATAGTCCGTGTGCTGGCACCTCTATAGCCGGACGAAACATAATCGAACGACCGGTTTCCGCGACAACTGAATGATGTGATTTCTTAGGCGTGGTCTATAGTTTACAATATGCAAGTAGGGCTAAATATTCATCAGTTTGGACTATAATCATGGTCCAGTAAGAATGATAGAAGACCTAACATTTAATGTATATGCTAGCGAGGTGAGAAGATATGCACTCTAACTTTATTCAGATTACCAACTGGCTCGGCGTGACACTGGGGATATTTTTCGGGTTGCCGGGCATTCTGAAGCTAGTCGGGAATAATCTTCCGTTCTGGCGTTGGGCTCGGCAGAGCTACCAAACGATGTATCCCTTGTGGGTTTACTATTTTTCGGGAGTAGTTGAATTGATTGGCGGCATATGGCTTCTGTTTCCCTGGCTTCGCCTCTACGGAGCAACCATGATTATGACGCTTATTGCCTGCTTAGCAGTGCCGCCTTTACTAAAGAAAAATTTCAAATCAGTGCTTCTGGCAATGGTATCACTCGTGCCCTTGGCACTTCTTGTATTTTTGTCGTTACAGGCCTGAGATCCTATAATACAAACAGCTAGCCCCGCTAATAGTCGAGCTTTTGATGTGCTTCGCGAGCGTCTGGATGGATTACGTGTTAATTCATTAGCCACCTAGCAGAATGTGAGGAACCTTTTCTATTTCAGTGTACTTTGCATTCTAAGTCGACATCTTAAGCAAGCCGATAGTAGAATATTGACAGCATACTGTCGACATACTACAATAAGGCCATGCAAAACTTTCCCGAATATAACGACCTGGTGAGTCGCTTCTCTATTGCCGTCTTTCGTACAAATGGCGCGCTCCTCCGTAATGGTGATCGTCTAACCAAATCAATTGGTCAGAGTAGTGCTCGGTGGAATCTGCTGGGGCAAATAGAGTTTAGCCCAAGTACGGTGGCCCAGATAGCCCGAAATATGGGTCAAGCCCGCCAAAGTGTACAGCGTGTGGCCGATCAACTCGTAAGCGAAGGCTTGGCCACCTATGACGACAAACCTGGTGATAGGCGAACAAAGTTGCTTCGACTCACAGCTCGGGGCAAAGCTGTTATGCACCAAATCGGCGTCAAACAGGCATCTTGGACACAAATGATTACTCCCCGGCTCGGATCAGAGCGATTGCTGCAAGCAGCCAAATTACTGGAAGAATTAGCAGAAATTTTAGAACAAAATTACAAGAAGGATTAAAGATTATGAAAGAAGCCACCCCAATCAATAAGACGTTTACAAGTGAGATCAGCGTTCACGAAAATGGTTGGACATGCGTCCATTGGCCGCAGTCAGTTAGCTATTTCGGTTCTACGAAACCAGTAAAGGTTCGAGGCACCATGAATAGTATTGAGTTTCAGGCTACATTTTTGCCAACTGGCGATGGCGCACAATTTCTACCTATTAATCAAAAACTGATGAAGGCTATGAATGCACAGATGGGCGATACGATTACCGTACATTTGGACGAGCGGCTATGAGTAAATACACATTCTCTATTGGACTCACGGCACTCATCTTGCTTGCTCTGTCGTGGATTGCGGTGCTTCTGCGCCAACAGTAACTATGCCAAATGTCTGACTGGAGTCTTCTTCGCTTAGCAAAAGAAATACCGAAAGCTTAAATACTTCCGGTATTTTGCATGGCTAGAGAGAAGGCTCTGGAATGAAACTTTTTGTAAGTTCCCTACAACTTTTAAACATAGATTCTTATTGGAGTGCTCGTTTAGCTGTAGTTCCAATGTGAATTTGGACGAGCAGGTTTAACAAGGCAAGACTTATTACTTATTTAAACGATGCGCGAGTTTTGCCGTGGTTCAGAAGTACAACAACACCAAGTAGTAGCAGACCGCTCGCAACTTGTTCGACTTTCATCCAAAGAGGAAAATCGTCAGGGATAGCTGTTGTAACGATAATCGCAATCAGTAAAATAAAGGTTGTAATGCGCAGGCGCAGGTATGATCTTGCATTACCTTTTGTAGTCAGCCGCGTCAGTATACCCATAATGATGGCGGTAACAGCGATGATAATTCCATGTACCCATGCCTCTTTGCTAGCAAACTGCGTGTTTGTTCGCATAATGTAGAGGGCGACAATGGCGCCAAAGCTGATGGCAATGTAGCCTCCGACGAGCGTCGCAATAGTTGTACGTATTTTTTGCATATCTGGTTGGTTCATAACGGTAGATCCTTTACTTAATTGAGGTTGCTTTATCAAATAGTTGCACGAGTTCACTAATATAATGCTCTACATCAATAGAGGGGTGCACCAAAATGTATGACGGCGCGCTATCGATAATAAGGCGAATACTAACAGCAATGACATACGAGTCAAACTGGCCAAACTCACCCGTTTTTTTCCCTTCTTCGAGCATATTTTTTAGCCACACGACAGGAGCGTCGTTTTCTATTAGGTCTGAGCTTGTGGCAAACTCTTTTTTATCAATATTTTGCGCGATCTGTTGAACAGCGGCAACCTGGGCCGAATGTTCAGCGATAAATCGCAAATTGGCAATAAGATAATTTTGTAGTTTTTCACGACTGTTTTTAGCGCTTAGAATGTACGGCGTCATATACGTAGCACCTTCCTCAAATACCATAGCAACTAGCGCACTGTTAATAGCCTCCTTTGACTTAAAGTGATAAAGCACGGTACTTTTAGTTGTGCCGGCGTGTTCTGCAATCTTTTCGACCGATGCCGCTGCGTATCCCCCATTATTAATAACCGCAATGGCTGCCAGTAATATATCGTGGCGCCGCGCTTGTTGCGTGCGGGTAAATTGAGATGTATTTGCATCGTTCTTTGACTGCATGGTCATATTTTAGACCACATGGTCCAATAATGCAATACTTATTCGCTTACTGTGGATAAATCTAATAGACGGAGCACTCTACTGACTGATTTTATCTTTTTTGCTAGAAAGTAGAGCTGCTTAACTCTGCCTACTTATCACGCTACGACTATCATCCCTGGACAAGATGGAAACAGTTTATATTCTAGCGCCGTTCATCAAAGTGACTTTTGTTGTTGGCACATGCAACTCTTTTGTCTTGGGTATATTCGGCAATGCCGCAATAAAAGTCATTGCCGGCAATGACTTGTTTCAAATAAAGCGGTATATGGTCGACAGTATCAGGGTTATTTAGGATATCTTCAATTGTTTGCCACTCAATTGTTCCTTCATTTGACATCTTAAACGGATCACCTTTAAAGCCTTGTGCGACAAAAATGTACATTTCGTTTATATAACCATTGTCGAGGATACGGATAAATGTGCCACGGAGATCCATTTTCTCAACTTCTAGGCCAGCTTCTTCTAGAAACTCACGGCGTGCTGAAGCCTCAATATCTTCGTCGGGTTCAACCTTGCCGCCAAAGCCAGAAATTTTACCCGGGTAGATCTTTTTATCTTCGTTGCGCTTTAACGTCAATACTTTATTGCCATCAACTAAAAAGATCATCGTAAGTGGAGCAACTTTATAAGAATCGAGAGTCATCATGTATATAGCGTATCAAATACAGGTAAAGTTGAAAGGTCCTGATGTGGCTGCCTGTGCATAGGAATCTATTTTTAGAGGGTAGACAAAGACGAATGCGTGAATCGGGGCATTTGCGTATCTCCTATTCAACCTTACTGGAGAGAAAGAGCTCGTCCCAAACTTTTAACTACGTTAATCGATTGAAGCTTGAGTAGGAAATACAAGAAGTAACTAGAATATCTAGATTTCTTCTACATCCCGGTTAAGATATGCAACCCTGCACACTCCATCTTGCAGGATGAAGAGATTTACAGATGTATTATCAATTTCGGTTTCGTAGGTTTGCTGATGACTCAAGTCTAAAATATGTGACGCCAGATATTTTATGGCGCCACCATGAGTGTAGATAAAATGCCGCCCCGAGTCCTTATTGGCTGCACTGGTAAATGTCTCTAATATCCAATTGCTCATTCTTTGGCCTACGTCATTCATGGATTCGCCACCTTCAAGTTTAAAATCCTTACCCAGTCTAGCAATATCCTGCTTGACCGCCTCAGTATACACGTCTGCTCGTAATTTACCTTCGGCGGATCCTTGTCCCAATTCTTGTATGGCGTCTTGCACCAATGGTTCGATATTTAAGCCCATTTCTGCTAAAGAGTAGCGCGCGGTATCGATGGTTCTTATGGCTGGCGAGGCGAATGCTCTGTTTGGAATAAGGCCTTTTAGAAGCAGCACGCGACCTAAGCGCCTGGCTTGCTCTATGCCTCTTGGAGTGAGTGGTGTTTCATTACTTCTGCCGCCAATTATGTGGGGATTGATGTTCATAACCGTTTCGGCATGTCTAATAAGATACAGCTCCGTTTTTGACATAAAATAGCCCCTTTCCGGGGGACCTCTGCGTTTTGCAACCCCTTTCAGGTTAACGCATAAGTTTGGTCGCATCAATAGTTGAGTGTGTTACCTACGGAGCCGGTAAGGCACACAATCACTTCCGTTACCCTCAACTGGGATTTGCAGATCAAGCGCACATAGCCCGTGCTTTGGGAAGAACTGGTTCGATTGCCCATAATCCTTAAATTGTCTAAGATATTCAATAGTTATAGTTTTTTGTTATAGTAACAATCTAAAAATTCTATGAAAGGATTAATGATGAGAAAGGTTGTAACGTTCCTTTGGTTTAACAACCAAGCAAAAGAGGCAGTTGATTTATACATGTCGTTGTTTGAGGGCGCGAAAACTGTAAACACATCTCATACGCCACAGAGCCAGTGGCAGACGCAGCTGGCGTGAAAGCCGGAATGGTGTCATCAATCGATTTTGAGCCTGGCGGCTAAAACTTTACTACCCTTAATGGTGGGCCAATATATACATTCAGTGAGGCTATCTCGATAGCTGTAAACTGTAAAGACCAAATAGAAATCGACAAACTGTGGAATGTACTCATAGAAGGCGGCGAAGTTATGTCTTGCGACTGGCTTAAAGACAAATTTGGTGTCACATGGCAGATTATGCCGGAAAGTCTGGATGTTATGATGCGTAACCCCGACCCTGTTAAGGTTAATCGAGTCAGTGAGGCTATGCTTAGCATTGGACCTTGCCGGACTTGAAAAAGCTTACAAAGGTGAATAGTAATATGTCCTATGAATAAACCGCAGGAAGCTTCCTGCGGTTTATTCATATCTGTCACTAAACTTGGCTGGGCATCATCGGCGAGGTTGGAATCATTCTTGTTCCGGACGCACGCTCCTCTAAAGCTTGCCATATTGACAATAGTAGAGTATAATTCTGTTATATACATTTCACTTGCGTACTAAAAGCACAAAGCGCATCGGTTTAGTATTAAAACAAACACCCGATTTATAGACATTCTTAGCAGTTTGTTATTGAACTTGGGCATTTAATATCACAGCAAACGCTGGGAAAGAGTTATATCTTATGGAAATCACACCTATTTTGCTGAGTGGCATACGAGCCCCTCATTCTAAAAAGATCAATAAGTACATCGAAATTGTCGGGTCAACAAACCCGCGGTTAAATGCTATGGCTCAAGATGCGCGCCTGACTACGGCCGCAACGCTGCGCAAGCATTACGCAAAAGTCGGTGTCACTATTGTTAACAATATAGATGACCTCGACGCTCTCGTTGCCAAAAAGCCGGATCTAGTGGTGTTGGGTATGAAGCTTGTGTTGCTAGATCCAGCAAAAGGCTATGACGATAGTCCAAAGGTATGGCTTGCAAGATACCTTGAAGAAAACGGCATTGCTTACACCGGATCTGACACCGCAGCACTAGCGCTTGAGTTCAATAAGCACGAAGCCAAGCAAAAGACTATTGACGCCAACTTGCGGAGTTCCGCATTTTTTATATCGGCCATTACAAATCCAACCTTTAAGCATGGCCTGCAGTTTCCATTATTCGTAAAACCCACTAATCGTGGCGATAGCAAAGGTATAGATGAGCGATCAGTAGTTTATACGGATGCTGACCTGAAAGCGAAGATACAATCGATACATGATGATTGCGGATCGGATGCTCTGATAGAAGAATACTTACCTGGAAGAGAATTCAGTGTTGCAGTTATCCGACAACCGCACTCGGGTGATTTGTTAGCCATGCCGATTGAGATAATTGCACCAGCCGACACGAGAGGGCATACTTTCTTGAGCGAAGCGGTAAAAGAGGCGGATACCGAAAGTGTTTTAGCAGTTCATGATAATGAGCTAAAAGATTCGCTCAATGCTTTAGCGATCGGTGTTTTTGAGGCCTTGGGTTCGCGTGATTATGGACGGATTGATATGCGGCTAGATGGCCACGGACGACCCAGTTTTATCGAAGCTAACCTCATGCCTGGGCTGTCTGACCATGGTTACCTAGCAAGATGTTTTTATTTGAACCAGGGTACGTCTTACTCTGACATGATATTGACAATAGTTGCAGCAGGGCTTGCACGAAGTCAAACTCTACCCCACCTAGCTTCGCAGTACCGTATTTGTTAGCAAGTCGAACTTGGCCCCACGCACGCTTTGAAGTGGCCATATCAACAACCAACGGGCCATCTTCTGTAGGGACAGCATAGGCGATAGGATTGGTGCCGGCCACCGGATCAAAACCTCCAGGAGGAGCAATAGCCGCACCGCCGCCACTATTGACCACAATCGCTAAAAATCCTTGCTCAGCAACGTATTGTGCAATTGCACCTGGTCGGAGCCAGCTATCCATATTTTTTATCATTGAGAAACCAACCACTTGTTTCTTCGCACGAGCAATCGCTTCGTCGGTCGCATGTTTGCCAATAAGTGTGCCGTTGTTGCCTTTGGCGTCGATCAGGAAGAAGGCGTCGGTTGTTTTGATGGCTTCTGGTTGATCAAGATCAAGCTTATTCTCCTTCACGAAGCCGGGAAAGCTGGCAAGACCATGACTCGTGTGGCCACGTAGTTCACCACCAAGATACATGTTGATGAGAAATGGGATATCAGCATCCGAATAGCCCTTAGACTCGAGAAGGGATTTCATTTTGTCGGTGACTTCTGAAATAGAGAGCTTCATACCCACATTGTACCTTAAACGAGAGTTCGCTACGTCTCTTTTCCTTCGTAAAAGAGACTGGCAGGAGAGAGAACGCTAAGATAACTTTGGATCTGAATGGAACGAAGTGCGGCGTTTAAGAAACCCGTATACTGCTTGACGAAGACTGCAGAAATAACACAGGTCTAGGGTCATAGTAATATGTCGCGAGGTATATCTATGATTTTTTCTATACCCTCGCTCTTGAGTTGGTCGGGCGAAACATGCTGCATGAGCAAGGCATATTCTCGAACCACTTCCTCGGGCACTTCAGCCTCCCGACCCTCATTCTGTTTCAGCAAAGTAGCTTCATCGCGCTTAAAGCAAATGGCCGTTACTGGTACGTCAAATTGTCTGGCGATGGCGATTAATCGCTGTCGCGCTTCTGATTTGACATTCGTTGCGTCAATAACACCAACCTTGTTGGCCTGCAGCAACGATGCCAGACGTCGATCCTGCTCGGCAAATATTTCTCCATCCTTGCTGCCACGGTCAACTGCGAGGCCAAATAGTTCTTTGGCGATTTTATCATTCGATATATACGAATTGGTGTCGATAATGTGTTGGGCGATAAGTTTTTGGGCGAACGTAGACTTACCGGCACCAGGCGGTCCAATGAGTAGTACGAGTCCCTTTAGGGCCGGAAAGTCACTTAATTTACTCGGGGTAGTCATGACTTTATTATTACACAGAACAAGTCTGGTTGTCCTATCGCCCTAGCCAATAACCAAGCTAGAATGCGCTTGCTTATTCCTCAATGTTAGAGAGGCACTCACGATCCTTACGCTCAGATGAAGCAGGAGGAAGGCCTAAGCTCTATGATGTACAACAACGAAATATGTTTCGACAAGTGCTACTTTTTAGTAGATGTTTCAAGATCACTAATAAATGCATCAATCTTCTGCTTGTTAGCATGCGGTACGGTTATGATGTGCGCTCTGCCTCGAACACGCGCTAGTTGCCATTTTCGCACAACGCTTTCTGCTGGCTCATTAAATGTAACTGTGTTCGAGAATTGATTACGGTCGTGTGGATAATTAATAGATTCCAGTCGCTCACAAAGATAATCAGCCATTTTTAGACTTGTTGCCACCTCTTGCTCAAAGCCTTTATCACGACCTCGCGATTCTATAGCGTACCACAGATAAAGTGGTGCTTGACCGTTACGTGAACCTCCAATTGTACTGTCAAGCGCACCTATATATTCAATCGCCGTCTGAATACGCTCGACGTGTTCTTTGCGCGCAACGACAATGCCACATGGATACGGTGCGCCAATAAACTTATGTCCAGATACTGATACGCTACCAATTGGTTTGTCGAAGCTGATCTGCGGCGCACCCATTTCTTTCATGAAAGGAAGCATCATGCCCGACAAGGCGGCGTCACAGTGAATATAAAAGTCTGTGCGGCTATTTTCTTCAAAGATGGATGCAATCTTATCAACATTATCGATTGCACCTGTAAAGGTTGTGCCAAGTGTTGCAACAACTAAAGCCGGTTTGCCAGGATTAGCATCTATCGCATCGCGCAAGGCCTCGTAATCGATCTCACCGTTTGCGAGAGAGGGAACGACGTGCATCGGCATACGTAGCAAGCGCCCAGCTTTTGCGATCGAATAGTGTGCGTCCGCCGAATAATACAATACCGCTTCTTGATGTAGCTCGCGACCGAGAAATAGTCCATACAGGTTACCTTCAGTTCCAGATGATGTGACATATCCCCACGCGTCGTCGCTCTTTAGATCGTACATGTTTGAAAAATAAGAAATCACTTCTCGCTCGAACTCACATGAATTTACTCCATAGAGAAGATCGGAATACGGATCGCCCAGATTATCAATGTTGTAATTCATAAAATCGCTGAGTGGAGAGTAGTCGAAATGCATGCTTTCTGGATACCCCATGAGTGTTGAGGCTCGCTCATCAATGTGTTGTTTATACGCTTTAATACGGTCTTTTATTGTGCTTATGGTTTGAGTCATTCGATCAGTTTATTAAACCTTCCACGTGCTGTCTATAACTTTTCTGATGTATTTTTTATTCTTTTATACATACGGTGCGTAAGGTCATTTTTTGCGGTATAATCGAAAAAGTCTTATGAACATAAACACAATCATCCTTTGTATATTAAGCGTGGGCATCGTTATAGGCGGGGTTGATTATTGTATTGGTAATAAGTTTGGGCTCGGTGAGGAATTCGAAAATGGCATGAAGACATTCGGACCACTCGCCCTAGCAATGCTTGGAATCATCAGTCTCGCACCAATCTTAAGTACGCTTATACGGCCTATCGCAGTTCCGCTCTTGAAGGCGATTGGAGCGGACCCATCTATGGCAGCCAGTTTCTTAGCAGTTGACATGGGTGGGTACCCTATAGCAAAATCACTCGCTCTGACACCCACGTCAGCTGTATTCTCTGGCCTCATAGTCACCTCAATGCTTGGCGCAACATTGGTGTTCTCTATACCTGTTGCACTAAACATCGTCCAAAAGGATGACCACCCTTTCCTGCTCAAAGGGCTTCTTGCCGGCCTTATTACAATTCCGCTCGGCGCATTCATTGGAGGTCTCGCTGCCGGCTTCCCTCTTAAGGAGCTACTACTCAATAGTATCCCCCTGGTTGTGTTGTCACTCATCATTGCGTTATCACTTTACTTCTTTTCACATCGTGCCATGAAAGCAGCTGCATATCTAGGAAAGTTTATCGTGATACTCAGCGCAGCAGGTTTGATTGCCGCATCAGTAGAGCTACTTACAGGGAAAGTTTTTCTTCCGGGTATGGAACCGCTTGTGTCTGGAATAAAAATCGTCGGCGTTATATCGATTGTCCTTATGGGTGCCTTCCCTCTTGTAAAGCTCCTGACGATGAAGGCGGAGAAACCACTTCAAAGAGCAGGTGAACATTTGGGAATTAACGGGGCAAGCGTGGCAGGACTACTTACGAGCATGGTGAACAATCTCCCCATGCTTCATTCATTTACCAAGATGGATGAGCGCGGTAAAGTTTTGAATAGTGCGTTCATGGTAAGCGGTGCTTTTCTTATCGGGGATCATTTAGGGTTCGTTGCGAGCGTTGATCCGACGATGATTGGTTACGTTATGCTAGCGAAGATAACGGCGGCAGCTCTATCTATCCCGATAGCGTTATTATTGTCTCGACCCGCAAGCGTGTCTAGTGAAGAAATCCCCTCACCCATTTCCTAGCCACCTATTTTTGCATTATCATGACAAGTGATGCTCTGTAGCAAACTTGGCAATACTCATGCGAGGAATGGGCCGTCCGAAAAATACTCTTGGCCGCCATGAGCGATTCGAACTCTTGCAGCAGATAAGAGCAAAAAGACGCTTATTTCAAACGTCTTTACCTCTGTAATCATTTCATGGCTGGCTACGTAGTTTAAAATGGAACACTATCTTGCCTAGTTTACTGTTGATACATCGGGAACTCAGCAATCTACTAGTCAATAGTAATCTTTCCGTCTCGGACCATTTCAAAGAAAAGCCGAGTACCGGGACAAAGCGACATGCCTAAGGCCTCTTCAACCGCGAACCAGCCGCAGGCTGAACTTTCCTCATCAAGCGTAACATCTGTAGATGTGCAATCTACGAGCCAAAAGGATACAGTTTTAACTTTTGTATCCGCCGGTTGCGTGTGTACTTTCTTGATAGGCGTAACTTCAAGGCCGGTTTCTTCTTTTACTTCTCGGATAACTCCCGCTTCTTCGGTGAAATCTTCTCGCTCGCAACGACCGTGGGGAGGAGCCCACAACCCCTTCATTTGCTCCCGAGCGTCTTCAAGTAGCAAGAGTTTTCCATTCGTATTCCGTACAAGGGCTACCACACCATGTGAGCTTAAATCCATAGGGATAATTATAACAGCAGCCCGCCTTACATTCGTGGCAATTCGCCAGAAAGGATCCAGACCCATAATGTTTTTTTACTATCTAAATTATTATCTTATGGGGAAACGTTACAAAGCGAGCCCCGTTGCCCGCAGCCATAATACGACTCGGGCAACGGGGATTGCAGGCGAGGTCTGAGACCTCGCCTGCACGCTCTGCTCGTGCTACCTACATGGGGTCCAGCCCGTAGAGCTGCTCGATGGCGAGCTGCAACCATACCGGGTTGAAGGTCTGCCCCGTCAAGGGGTCTGCCGTGAAGCTGTTGTAGGTCACGTCACCGGACGTGAGCGCCTGGTAGACGGCCATCATGTTCGCCTTCGACTGCAACTGGAGCTGCCGGGCCTTGATGAATTTCTTCAACTCAGCCTCCGGAGGCGGCGAGTCGGCAGTCGCACTGAGGTCGGCTAGGAGCTTGGTTATTGCTGTGGCCACCGCCGTTGCGGCGGAGTCGTCGCACTGAAGCGCGAACTTGACCAAGTTAATAAGAGTTTCCCGGTCCAGACCGAGGACCTGCTTGACCGTGTAGCCATTGGCGGCGAAGTACATGATGAGCATCGTCTTGCTCTGCGGGTCCAAGCCCGCAACGTTCGGAAGAGCAGCGAGCCATTTCAGCTTCTGCATGTTCATCCCTCCTGGATGGACGTTACTACGAGCGGAGCGAGGTATATTGTACTATAATATACCTATATTAGCAATATTCCATGAGAGGCACTACCCTCTTTCGTGTGCCTTTTAACCCGGCAATGCTCTCGCGGGCTGGGTTGGAGGTTAGAGAAATTGGCCGCACATACTTTAGTAGCATAGTGATTATCATTGGCCCTTCGAAGAAACATGTTTATCTAGCTCACTCAATGACAGTTTGCCGTCGTTAAAAACTCTTCGAGATTAATGGTCATCCTGGGGTTTGTGTCTCAACAACCAGAATTCAAACCCAATAACCGCCTCCCTCAATACTCGTAAGGTTGGTTGACCACTCGTTCCAAGATGACCTGCATCAGGGTAATACCGATCTTTTGCGTGTGGAAGATGAAACGGCTCACCTCCAATTGTACTGGAGGTGAGCTTTGCGCCCGTACGCTTAGACCGTGTCACTCGATCACATGAATGACTTCACCGTCCTTGACGGTGTGTGTGACGGTTGCCGACTGCCATCTGTAGGGGGTCATGTTGTTGGCGAGAGCTTGGGCGGCGACGACGCTGTCATCAAGCCTGATCTCCTCCACGACGATGTCGCTGACGAGCTGCCCAGTCGCGACTTGAACCCCGCAACCCGGTGCGCCGCAAACCTTACTGATACTCCTTGCGGACATAGCCACCTCTCAACATTCTGTCGGTGTACTTACGTAAAAGTTATTATATCATAAAAACCATCCCTGAAGTAACAAAGGTGGATCTTTACTTGCGTCATTAACGGAGTCTAATTTCGGTTTCGCCGCTCTCGCACTTGAGTACAGAGACGGAAGGTAACACGGCAAAAACGTTTAGTTATTTCCAGACTTTCCGCAGAGCGAGCATTAAAAGGAGGCTTCCTATATGTTAGATACCCAAAATTCGCTGAAGCGGTGGCTGAAAAAGTCCCGATGAGCTGCAAAACGAAATTTATTCTATACGACTAGGTTACGTAGCCAAGAATTGGAATACTTTTTGCCCAGCTTGCTGGAAATGTATAACAACTCACGTGAACTTGGGATAGAAGCCAACTTGAAGTTGCTGCATTGTATAGTCAAGAGTGAAGCTGTGTATAGAAACGATCAGTTTGCCCGAATCCTCAACGTCACCGGTATCGTAGCATGATTTTGGCGATAATGGACCGCCTTAAGTTAAGAAAGCTCGCCGCGCCAGCTCGTGACTGGGTCATACTGTCTTATATAAGTGCCGCTTCTCCAATCCTTCACTCCCTGGTTCTCACGTATAACGCGGTCGAGAACGGACCGACTTTGCGGTGACGGCAGCACTGTGGCTTGTGTATTTGCAAATTCTTCAGCTGAAAGCGGAAAGAAGCGTGCACTCCAATCAAATTGCGCATCGGTAGCAATCTGGATTGCACGTGCTAGGTGATATTGGTTGCTCAGAATGCCAATGGTTTTGTAATCTAGCAACTGGTGACAGGTGAGCCAAATGGCTCGAAAATTACCGAGCGTATCAGGTTCTGAGGCTACGCACAAAATGTCATCTTTGGGGATTCCGTGTTGAATTAGAAAATCGCGCATATGCTTGGTTTTTAGCCACTTTTTAGTGGTGTCAGCCTGCTCTAGTCCACCGCCAACCACAATGATCTTGTGTACTGTAGTATCTTTAGTGTTATAAAGATCTGCCATTGCCTGCATACGGGTTTGGCCACCGATATATACACCGTTTTTGTCATACTCTTCAAAAACGGAGCCAAAACCAATGTTTGGGCATAGCACAACTACAAAATCCAACACCCCAGGTAAATTGCCGGTCGTCTTTAGTGCCATATTCTTTTGGGCAGGTGCGTCTCTTATCGGGTTCATGGTGGGGCTATTTCCAGGCTAGAAGTATCAGCAGGCCGGCAACTACTCCAAATACCCCGACCACCTTTTGTTTAGTAAGTTCATCTTTGAAGAATAAAGGTGAAAGCAGGGTAACAGCCCCGATCGATGCGGCATTTGTGGCGTTTACGTAACCGACATTAGGGGCAATGCTTACGGCATAAAAATTGAAGAAATTGAACCCTGATGCCATAATGCCAACAAGCAAGAGTGGCCAGAATCCTGAGATGATATTAGTACGTGGGATACGCCGCCGCCAGATCTCTGCCAGCACACAAAGCGTACCGATGCCAAACACATACACTAAAAAGGTTACCGTGGACATGCCACCAGAAATAAGATGCTTAGCCATCAGTGACAAAAATGCCCAGCATAAGAAAGAACCGAATGCTAGCGTGATCCAAGCGACGCCATGGGTTTCGTGAGTGCGCTTAGGGTTTATCAGGATGACCGCCGAGCTAACAACAATTAGTCCAATCGCCAGCAAGGCTCGGACGGTCAAGTGCGCTCCAAATAGCGGTACTGCCAAAATGGAGGTTAGGACAACATAACTTTTGGAAAGTACTAAACTATAGCCCGCATTGGGTGCGAGTTCAATGCTCCGTACTGACATGGCGTTACCGTAATAGGACAAAATTATTGCAGTTACCAATATCTGCATAAACTGCCACCATGACACTGTTAGCTTCGCATGTGACACAAGAGCGGCAACGGCAAATACTAAAAATGGGATGGCGAACATTGCCAAATTGTTACTCTGACTTGGCAGCTTAAGGAGTGATGCGCGACGTACGGATAGGTATAATCCAACTGAGCAGGCAAACATAATCAGGTCAGCGCTAAACCAATGCATGGTCCTAGTATACCCTATCTGTTGGAATTTCTAATGTTAAGTAGTGAAATATAAATAAACACCCGCCCGCTCTTTGGCGAAGGGCGGTCAATAGCCAATTTGCCTAGCTACAAACTTTGCGTGGGCAGGATTGGTAGCCCATATGTCTAACTGGCCATGGTGGACTGTTTGCCCTACCATTTGAGGAGGTTCAGATTTAACATTGTCTAGGATGCCGTTTGGTTCAAGTCACTCAATGGCTTTGATGCTTTTGAGGATACATTGAAGTGATGTTTTATGTCCTTTGACAACATGCACAATGGCTAGGTCTTGTATGTTGTTGTGAAGGTGTAGGCGTCGGCCTGCAACTCTTATCCTAGCTGTGCTCTATGCTCTTAGCTCGCTCTTAATCTTATTAATTAGATTGTCAGAGTAGATGTTTAGTAGTTTTTCACCAATCTCCGGAGTAGCGACCCATTTCGGATGAGCGTCAATCACCCCCTCGGGGCGCACCTCAATAACCTTCTTGTCCCATGCGAAATCAGATATCGGGTGTTTTTCGTCGCTTGGCTGCGGCTGTTTTGTGATTGTCGGATCGACGGCAAGCATTAGGGCAACTTCAGTATTGCCAGCATGATCGTCAGTTGGGCCGTCGAGCAGTTTCTCGGCAACTTCATCAGTGATATCATCACCGAATGTAAGTTGATCCATATGAATACCAGCATAATCCGGTGCTTTCTCGGACAGAAACTGATCAATAACAGGTTTGTTGCCACCATGCCACGATACAAAAAGAATCACGTTGGCATTATCTTTGATACTGTCAACGATATCGGTGATCATGGCGTATAAAGTCGATTCCCGTAATGATACGCTTCCATTAAAGCCCAGCTGTTGCCAACAAGGACCGAAAGGCGTCACTGGCAAAAATACGACATCAGGCAACTGTTTCTCTGCTCGTTTTATCATTTCGACTTGCACTAGGTAGTCGGTGCCGGTAGGCCCGTACGGACCATGCTGCTCTACTGACCCTAAAGACACGATGTACGGTCGTTTATCGGCAAGCCTTTTGTCGTTGGTGTTGAGTTCGTGTAAAAACATAATTTCCTCGAATTTCTCGTCTAATGATGTAAAAGACGAATTAGTAGTCTTTCGCCGAAGGGAGCACGCCTTTATATGCATCCGCAAACTCAACCGTTTCAGCACTACGACAAGCATCATAGATGCTCTCCTGCACTGCTTTAGCAGCAGCGTGCCCGATGACATCAACAGTGAAGCCGGTATTACCGGGGCTTTGGAAGAACTTACCATATTCATTGAATGGTTGCTTTATTTCTTCCGTCGAAAACACGAAAACCGTATCGCCGTCTTGCGAAGTATGCACTGGATGGATGGCGCGAACATGACCGTGAGTAGCGAAATGGGCAAGCCGTTCGTAGTTTTCGCGCGGGCCAAGGTCAACATTGGTGCCAACGATGGTAATCGTGGTGTTGGAAGGATCGCCGGTTACAAATTTAATCGTGTCGTCAAAGTCCTTGAACTTCTTATTTTCGTCGCGGTTGCCGGCAAGGATCGTGCCATCTGGAAGGACAACGTTACCAAGCGCGTTAAGAACGGTCATTGCACACACCATAATGCCATTGCCCAGATCAATACGAGCATTGCCAACACCCGTCTTCATGCCACCGCTCTTTGTGCCCTTTTCAACCCATTGGAATTTACCGACAGCTGTGCCAGTGCCAGCACCGACATTGCCGCTCGCCACTGGAGCGTCTGTAAGATTGTGATACGCTTCACGGCCGTACCTGGGATCGTACTGTGCAATACGCGTACCCTGGTCGAAGACGATAGCACCACTGATATTTGGATTATAGATTTGCTCGGTCCTTTCACCTACTTTATCTTCAATCATGGCTTGCATGATTTCAGAAGCACTCATGAGTCCGGTCAGGCTACCGCCAGCAATAAAGAAACCTTGACGAGTGCGACGAGCGCCGACACGCAAGCTGTCGGTATGGAAACTGCCAATATCACCACCGTATCCTTGATATGCAGATGGATATTCTTTATCAAAGAGTACGAATGTGCAGCCTGTTAACTTATCGAGGTGTGTGGCGTGGCCGACGCGAACGCCTTTGAGGGCTGTGAGAGTATTATTAATCATGATCTTATTATACAGGTAAGGCTCAAACCCCCTACGACACTTGGGCAGACTCAGAACCCCTCGCTATTCTTTTGTATAAACAGTATGCATGGCAATGCTCACAGATATAGCCAGATTTAGGCTATCTATGTCGGGTGCTTGTTCAATAAAAACCGGTGTCCCTATGTGACTGAACGCTAGAGGTAGTCCCGCACCTTCATTACCAAATACAAGGCTATGTGGAGCTGAGAAACTAATCGTCGACAGTTTTTGAGCTTTATCGTCTACTATGAACGGATAGATATTGTGTTTTGGAAATGATCGTTGGTACTCCTCGATGGTCGAAAAGAGGGCGACGCGTTGACGAAACAATGCGCCCATAGAAGCGCGAATACATTTAGGGTGCCAATAGTCTGCCGATTGGCCAATGATCGCAAGGTCTCGATAACCAAAGCCAAGCATACTCCGTATGATCGTTCCAATGTTACCCATATCATCAGGTTCAACTAACACAATGTGAGATTCACTGGCAGAAAGGATACTAGTATATTTCGAGAGCACTCCCGCCACAAGGCTATTGTCGCTCTTACTCAAGCTGCTCAACTGCTTATCGTCAATGATAACAGGGATATTAGAGTTATAGCAGAGCTGTTTTAGCCTATCAGCCATCTCACTCTTCTCAGAGGATTGTGAAAATAGCAAAGCCTCCACGCGCTTCGACTGATAGCGCGTTAGTTCAATTGTTGGAAATAAGCCTAATGAGTAGGAGTAATTGGACTCTTTTTTGTATGGTTTAAATCTTCGACTCATCGATTACCTATATATTATATCAAATCCGTATAGCATATCGGGAAGCGATCTTGATACCCCTTCTTTTCAAGTAAGTAGAGGAGCTACCTCCCTCAACAGCCTAGCCTGGATTGCATGAGGTTCCTGAACGAAAGGCTGAAGAAATTCTGAACCGGCTTTGCACTCACTGGAACTTCCGAAAGGTCGACCATATACCATCGAAGCGTCAGATCTTGATTAGTCGAGAGATGAACCGGCCCCCTACTAGTAGTCTATTTCCTCGATGTGGTTGAAAAGCTAGAAGACGGGGGATCAATGCTGGCGTGACAATTACGTAATTGCCGTTAGTTTGCAGTATTCTTGCGTTTCCTGCCTCATTATCCAGGCCTTTTCTCTTTTGTATCTGTAGTAATCTCATGGCTGAGAATAAGCCCGATGGAGGGAATACCTTACTGGCTAATTTTATCTCTTTCTGTCAGAAATTAGAGAAACCCGGCTTCACCTATTTTAGTGGTATAAGGGGGCACATACTTAGCCTTAAATCGCACGATAACGGTTTGCCATTGTTAAGACCTCTCCAATGTTGCGTCTGCCGGGAGTGCTTTTAATATTTGCTTGATCTGTAAAAGGCATATCCGGCTCTTAGATTCAACATACATGCCAGCGTGCCCACTAGCTGTCCGGCCAAAAAAATCGGCAAAAGCGACTGCGATGAATGCGAGAGTAGCAGCACATAATATATAAAGAAAAAGGAGCTGACTAAGGTCGCTAGAACAAGCGCATGCAAAAAGGCCTTTGCCGCTTTACCATATAAGACCGCGACCGCTCTCGAAATGATACGGACTAAAAGAGCTAGGACTATAAAAGCGGCGATTGTCCAACCTTGGAGGATAATAATAAGATCCCCTACAAGAGAACGGGGCTGTATCAAAAATATAAGTGCCAGTGAAAGTATGGTAGACCCTGCCACAGATAAGGCCATAGTTCTATTCTCAGACAGTTGACCTTCGGTGCCCGTCACCTTGGCATACATGCGCATCCCCGTGTATAAGAAATAGATTGATATCAGAATAATACAGGAAATAATAACGGCGATGCCCCTATTATCCGGCCCCAGTAACAGGATGAGGCCCGGAACTATAATTTGTGATGAAGCAGCAAAAACAAAACCCAGTCCGATCTTGAAGTAGGCTTTTTTAACAGTTTTTGTAAAAGAACTAAGGCTTATCAGAAAGAAATAAGCACCTCCGAGCGACAGCGCTGAGTTAAGCACTGTAGGCGGGAGGCTACTTTTGATATTCGGGGACAATGGAATAAAAGATGTCGCTACCGGCAGACAAATACAGATAATTATGATAATTAGAAGGTGATGAGATATTCTAGATTTAGTACCAAAGTGCTCTTGTAGCCTTACCTCCAAGGATTCGGGAGTAAAAATGGCGACCTTTTCGTCTGTTGTTAGATAGTGCTTCAATGATTCTTTCGTATTGCGAAGAGTAGACAAATCTGACGGCTTAAGCTCGGAGCCCACATGAGAAGTGACCCTTCGTACCGAGTCTAATATAATGTCTACCTCAGACGGTTGGCTGGCAAGAGAAGCCAAGTAATCGATCTCGTTGAGTAATTTTCTAGCTTCATCCATGGCGCTTCTATCTATTCAATTATGATGCTTATGTCTCTACTTTATCAGGTTTTTAGCGGCAGCACTATTGTGAAATCGAACGACTCCCAATCTTTAAGCTGGCTCACGGAGTATTACTGGGCATCAAGAACGATTATAGTACTTTAAATAGGGGCAGATAACCTAGATATCATCGAAAAAGAAGACAATGCTAAAGATGAGGAGAATAGCGATGTTTAAACTATTCTCCCGCACGACTGACATGCAAGACGGCGTGTCTATATTGAAAGTCTGCTTATAACTAAGAAACGTATCGACGAATTGTCGCCAATTATTGAGGGGCTACTACAGAGGTATAGAAGTCACGGTCAATACGCGATGCCCAGATGAGCATGATGGTGAATATATTGGCCAAGCCATTGATGGCATCCGAGCAATGCAAGAACTAGATGTCACAGTGTTCTACGCCGTAAGGCACCACCGCAAGTTAGCAGTTATTGATGAGGTTCTACGGGAAGGCAGCTTAAATATACTTTCGCAAAATGATAGTTGCGAGGAAATGCTGCGATTCACAGGAGCTGCTAAATATGTTGTTCACTAACTATTGCTTACTACTCGTGCCAGCTTATCAAGTAAGTCGGGATCTTTAAGGAGATAAACCATGATGAAGTTATGGACTGCTTCATGTTTTTCAAGTGCATTCAGTTCATTTGGCCAAAGATCCTTATCAAACCAAAGGAGGTTCTCATCAAAGTTAATGGCATCTGTTTTGAGTTCGTTCCACTTCGTCGGTTTTATTTTATCGAGAAGCTTTACGGTCTCAGATTTTAGACACGAAGTAAGCACTTCTATAGCATGCTTTTCGCCGTTCCGGTCATGAGTTGTGAGCCAATGGGTGGAGTCTAGGTACTTCGCAAGAATAACCTGCAAAAATCGTCAGCATAATTTGCTGCGTGAGTTTCGTTGGCAAGCAACACCCCGTCGATATCCAAATAAACATTCATGGTGTCATTATATGGTATTTTGCGTACTAAAGAGAAGTGGAATGCTTTAGTGCGCCCTCCCTAGGACATGGGATTATGCTATTATTGCACATATGATGAAATTAATAGAACTACTTGCTGTCGGTGGCGCTTATGTTGACATAAATTGCACGCAATTCCCTTTTGGTGAACAGGGCCTTTTACCGGAAACAGAGGTAGTTGGTGATGCATATGAAATGGTGCCAGGTGGTTCAGCACTTAACTTTGCCCGCTTCTGCGCCAACCTTGGACTCAGAACGGCGTTTATCGGGAAAGTTGGACGAGACAAAATGGGTTCAGTCCTTGGCGACTTATTAGAGGAATCGGGAGTACAGCCAGAGCTTGTTACTGATCCCGAGACGACAACAAACATTAGCTTCAATGTCGTCAACTCTTCGGGTAAATCTATCATGGCCGTAGTTGGTAACGCGAAACATCGGCTGACGAGTGAGGAAATCGAAACAAAGATAGTTTCTCTCTTGCCTGAGACTGAATATCTAATGCTAGGCGGTGTATTTAAACTCAAGAAGCTGCTGCCAGTTCTCAAACCCATTATTACTGCCGCAAAAAACTCAGGCACGAAGATCGTTGTTGATCATGGTCGACTCTCGGATAACATTAGCCAAGAAGATATTAAGTTTGTGAAAGAGCTTGTCACCCGTGCGGATTACTACTTCCCAAGCCGTGACGAGTTCCTGCAATTGTGGTCAGTGTCATCTATCGAGGAGGGTTTGGCTAGGCTTGCCGATGAAACCAACGCCGTAACTATCGTCAAAGACAGCACCAACGGAGCCCTCACTTTAATAGATGGTAAGATTATCCACATTCCTGCATACTCGGTTGAAGCTATTAATACCATTGGCGCTGGCGATAGTTTCAACGCCGGATTTATCGCCGCACAGAAAGAAGGCGTGACCATTGAGGATAGCATACGTTTTGCGTGTGCGACTGCCGCACTGAAAGTATCGCAAAGCGAGCTGCCGACTCGAGAGACAGTTAATGATTTTATTGAGTTGCGCAAATAATATCATTTAGCTCCGAAGCTGGCGATGTGAACAATATGTGTTTCACATTAGACCATGCGTAAACCCATCCATCAAGCTACGTTCTAATACTTGGCTGTATTCATGAGTTTTGAGCTATAAAGCCATGTGTATTGATTGTTGTAGTCTATCTAGATATAGAGGAGAAAAGATATTCGAACTTTTTCATAGCAAAATAAGTCTACGACTCAATTTGTAGATTTTACATAATTTCATGGCTGGGGACAAGGAGCTCGAACCATGACTTGCAATTCTAGGAAGATGCAGAGTGACGACAGATTCAACAGCGGTCGGCGGCAGACCCGGCTGGCGGGAGGTTGCGCATACGATGCGCGCCTCCTCCCGCCTAGGCTAGCTACTGAGTAACACGTCCAGGTTGTCTCATGGTGCAGGACGACGGCACGCCGAAGAGTCAATCACTTTCAGTATCCTCGGAATGACCGTGATGATTGCCAGTGATGCGGCGCCCTTGAGATCGAGAGTGTGCCATGAAGACGCCCGGCAGGCTAAGCAAGGCCACCATATCCATGGCTATGGTGACAAAGATTGCCCAGCCTGATACGGGCGCGACGGAGGGGTCGGAGGGGTCAGGCACATAGTATGAGATGACACCGGCGGCCAGCGTAGCCAACAGCAAGAGGATACCCATGCGCCACAATCCACGCGCGAGCGCACACACTGTCCCAATGAACAGGAATAGCACAGACATTGAAATGACCTCCAGGTCACTCTGCGGTATGAAGGAGCGGATGCTCACGACATTATATTATTATATAATATAGCTAACCAAAAGACTACAGGTCTAGACAGCCGTCACCCGCGGGGGTGAACATAAGTAGATAGGGTGACGACATAAGGCCTATACGTAGACATTTTCATAAACAACATGCTGGTCTGAATTAGTTATTGAATTTTACCATCTTCACAAACCATTGGACGAAGAGCGGACTGTACTTGACTAGTCAAGAATGTTACTATCGAGTACGTGGAAAAAAATCGGTATACAGATAGGGAGCCTTCTGACGATTCAAAAGAAGCGGAGACTGCAATGTATTCTGACGTTCAAGGTGCGATAGCCGCGCGAGCGATCGAATCTGCGTCGTCTTCATATGACCCTTCAGGGGAGTGCCTTGATAAACCGCAGCCGCTACTCGCCCTCGATCCCGAGTTTGAACCTGCTCTCCATTCAGATGGTAGAGTGGAGGCGAAGTTGTCCGATGGAAGACTACTCGATATTATGACTCGTTCGTTCGGGCGCAGGGGTGGTTATCCGATTATTTTTTGTCCGGGAATGCCCGCAAGCGGCATGGCGGATTTGCCATATCGGTATGTACAAGAGCTCTGTCTGGGTGGCTTGGAACTTGTTACGTTTGATCGCCCTGGGTACGGCGACTCCACACGCTGGAAGGGGCACCGAGTGGGAGATGGCGCCGTGCTAGTGCAAGCAGTCGCTCGGGCGTATGGCTTTGACCATTACAGCACCGCGGGGCGTTCAGGTGGCGCGCCCTATGCGCTCGGTGCAGCTGCCCTGTGTCCTGGGGTCGTGAATGCAGCGGTGTTTGGTTGCCGTACGCCTCCTAATGCAGATATCGACAGATTAAACGGAGCCTCGTTGGTTAATGAGATGCTTATCGGTGCTGCAGATGAGGAGACACTCGTTGAGAGTTTTCGCAGTACGTCCGGCCAAGCAATCATTGATAACCCTTTGGCGGTAGTACGAACCATCATTCCTAATCTGGGTCCTTCAGATAGGAGAGTCACCCTTGAGCCTGAAGTTAATCGCTACCTTGCAGCATCACACAAGAATGCGCTTAAAAAAGGTTCGGCTGGAAGAATCGATAATATATTCGCCCTCAGGTCACCCTGGTGCTTTGAGCTGTCCGATCTTGGCGATAAGCTTACCTATCTTATCCAGGGAGCCGCGGATGACCAATTCACCACACCAGAACATTTTATTTATTTAAGTGATAATATACCAAATTGCAGACCAATCAAACGATTGGATATGGGGCATATGGGAACAATGGCACTAGAACTGAAATGCTTCAGAGCGTTGGCAAGAGATGCATTTAGTAAGGGGTATTAAAGGATTATTATATCCACGTCATTCTTTTTACGAATGTTACCGTTCACAGCTACCAACTAGTACGATCAACCTACGAGATTTGCCGGGGTGAAACCGGCGGTTCAAGCCCAACTCAAGATGACTCAACTGTTTACTTGTCGTGAGGGGATAGTTACTCCTAATTTCAATTGAAGTAAAGTATCATATATGCATGAGTATCCCGATGCTTTTCTGGAGAGAACGTACCCCGGAGCTAGAATCTATAACTTCGGTGTGGGCTATTAGAGCTGCCGTGATGATGCAGCGTATCGTACCAGCCGATCCGTGCGTTTCTATCATCCTTGTGCAAAGTGACGCTAGTGCGGAAGTGATAATAAGAGGTCCCGAGACCGCACCGCGTAGCGAAATTCTTCTACCTGGTTACACCTGGATCGGCATCCGCTTACATCCTGGTGTGCAGTTAAAAAATTTTCCAACCCGACAGCTTACTGACAGTTTCCGAATATTGCCAGCTGACAGTAACGGACAATTTCAATTTGAGGGAACGCTACTGCAATTCCCTAGCTTTAGTAATGCCCAGGAACTCATTAAACAAATGCACGATTTAGGTTACATAAGTGGTAAAGCCTTGAATAGCCAAGAATCTCCCCAGAAGGTCATGTCGTCTAAAAGCTATTCTCGCTTCGTCAAGCGGAGTACGGGGCTTGCACCTTATAAACTGTATCAACTGCAGCGTATGTCTGAGGCTCTGCGCTTGCTTCGGCAAGGCACGCCAGCCGTTACCGTTGCCTCAGAACTCGGGTTTGCGGATCAAGCCCACCTTACCCGCGCAGCCAAGCAATTTTTAGGCTATACCCCCAAAGAGCTGGTGCGGTGGCCGCATAACTTTTAAAAGTGTCCGAAATATTCAATCTTTTTAGTTTTTAGCTCGTTACACTAATGAATGTAAACTATAAAAAAGGATAAATTTATATGCAAAAAGTGGTAACTTTTCTGTGGTTTGAAGGCCCGATAGAAGAAGCCGTAAATCTATATGTGTCATTGTTTAAAGATGCAAAAGTAACATACGTATCGCGCCTCACAGAGGTGGTGGCAAAGGCTGTTGGGTTGAAAGCCGGAACGGTACAATCAATGGAATTTGAACTGAATGGTCAACGCTTCTGCGCATTAATGGGCGGTCCGATGTATAAGCTTACTGAGGCCACCTCGATCCAGGTACACTGTAAAGACCAGGCAGAGATTGATAAATTTTGGGATGTGTTATCTAAGGATGGCAAAGTGATGTCCTGCGGATGGGTTACCGATAAATTTGGTTTAACATGGCAAATTATGCCTGACAACCTAGATGACATGATGCGCGATCCAGACGTCGCTAAAGCCAACCGGGTTAGCGAGGCTATGCTGAATATGGAGGGTAAGCTAGACAAAGCCGAACTCGACAAAGCCTACAGAGGCGAATAATGATGTTAACTAGTAGGCAATAGATAACTATATTACAAATCCAGCCTCGAGCTGCTCTAAAGCCTGATCAAATCTTGTAAGATAGTCCTCTGTTTCATTTAAGCTAAGTACGATACCAACTGCTATACCCATAAGAGCATTTGCGAGTGTGCAAAC